>Ga0316204_10007675_pt1 | contig 15569 bp, 20 predicted proteins | sample 6monrhotite_MG_2_FD_205661 | JGI IMG/M metagenome (GOLD analysis project Ga0316204, IMG submission 205661) | Microbial mat bacterial communities from mineral coupon in-situ incubated in ocean water Damariscotta River, Maine, United States -... | ecosystem: Environmental > Aquatic > Marine >... | reverse complement strand
TATTATGTATGGCCAAATGATCGGTTATAGAAAAGGAAGAGCTAAGAAGTGAATAAGTATTTAGATTTATTTCCAAACCAAATAGGCACACCAATTAAAAGAAAGGTAGACAGTATGTATATTGAACTATGGGACGGAATGATTATTAGAAAACATGTGGTAGAGTCGATTGATTACGAGAGTGGCGGAAATACTCTTATTGTCAAACAACGCTATAGCAACGATTTAGTTAAATGCTTTGAGACATACGTAGAAGCACAAAAGCAATATAACAAAATAAAGGCACAGCTTATTGAGGTAGATCAATGAAAAGCTATTATGAAATAATTGGTGTTGATGGGGAATCAGAATTGATTCCGTTTAAACATGTTTGGTCTCTAACAATATATAAAAATATAAAACATCCCACTACAGGTTCACAATGGGATCTCAATCCTGATAATCATATAGTTGAAACAAGTTATGTTATAGAAACGCCTGGAAAACATTGGTCTTTTCCTGAATGTGAAAAGAGAAAATGGCTAGACTTTAAAGAGAAATACAGAGAGTGGCTAGATATAAAAGATCATAAGTTTATGGGAGGTCATTAATGAAAATCAAGATAACTAAACGATATTCAGTAGAAGGTCGAGAAGTTCAATTTGAGCAAGAGGTCGAGCATAATGTAAATCATCGGGAGGAGTTGTTCGAGTTGGTCAAAGACCTTTCTGCTAACTTCAAGAGCCTTGTTGATAGTAGCATTGCGGTTGCTAATCCTGAGCCTATCGACAAAGACTTAGAGGCAAAGGTGGATAGAATATATGATGACATGGGCGGCATATCAAGGCCAGAGATTAAATGACCTTACTGCAAAAATTAATAGATATGTGCAAGTGTTCGGTGTCTGTTGAGATTAACCAACACCTAAGCTTCTACAGAACAATCGAAGAGGAGCTTGATGTTAGAAAACTTAGTGGCTGTCTTGAAATAAATAAAGAGGTCGAGAGTATTATTATAAAAACCGGTGTGATGATAGATGTTCAAGCTTATCCAGATACACCAGTAGGGTTTTATAGTGTAACGCATTATAACCTGGATGAGGCTTTGAGTATTATGATAGACTTGATTGAGAAGGAAAGAAAGGTTAAATGACCTTACTAGCACAAACACTCCTACAATACTTTGCGCCTAAGAAGATCAGAACATTCCTAGAGTTCGCAGAGCAAGAAATTGTAATGCCTGATGGCGTTAGGAGAGGCTTAAAGTATAGTGCAGACTTTATGCCTTGGGACAGAGAGCTGTTTAAGATGTTTGATAGCTCAGAGTTTAATAGATTTTGGCTAACTGGCTCGGTTCAATCGGGTAAGTCTTTTAGGTGTCTGGTTATTCCGGTGCTCTATCATATCTTTGAGGTAGAGGAAGACTTTATCTTGTGTGCTCCCGATGCTGTTATGGCAAGTGAGTTTTATAATTCAAAGATCAAGCCGATTATAGCACTAAGTAAATACAAGAAATATCTACCCAAAGAAGGTAAGGGTTCAAAGGGTGGCGCTGTTCCATCGTTGCTATTTCGTAATGGTGCAAGGCTTAGATTCATGGGTGCTGGTGGCGGTGATACTCAAAGGAGTTCATATACTTCAAGAGCTGTAGGGGTAACAGAGGCAAACAAAGTAGATAAGTCCGGCAAAGCTTCAAAAGAAACAGATCCACTAGGTCAATTTGAATCTAGGTCTGATTCTTACGGAGACAATGCCAGGTTTTATGGCGAATGTACGACAGATAATAGCTATGGTCGAGTTCATCAAGAGGTAGTTGAGTGGGGATCAAATAGCAAGTGTTATTTTAAGTGTCCGCATTGCGAAGAATACATCCCTTTCGAGAGAGAGTTTTTTACTGGTTGGGATGATAAAGATAACGAGATTGATGCTAGAGACTCTGCTGGGTATATCTGTCCTAACTGCGCTGTAATTTGGAGCGAGAGTGATAGACAAATAGCATTGAAGTCGCCTAAGATGGTTCATGAAGAAGGCAAGAAAACCATGACCTTTGGCTTTAGTTCTAATGCTATGAGTTCCGGCTTGCTGACAATGGCGAACATTGCTCAAAGTGAGTTTAAGGCAAAGCGGGCAGATACGAATGACGCTAAGAAAAAGCTTTATCAGTTTACCTGGGCGATTCCGTTTGATGAAGATACCACTGAGATGAGCAATATTAGTCGAGAGGCTATACTGCGAAAAATCAATAAATGGATGCGTGGCTCATGTCCTGATGATACTGAGAAAGTCACAGTAGGAATAGACATCGGGCAATATCAATGCTGGTATTCTGTCTGGGCATGGCAGGGATTAGCAGAGGGCTATTGTGTTGACTATGGCTGTATCAATGTTCCTCACGATCGAGGGTATCGGGTAGAGCTTGCGGTATTATCTGCTTTGAATTCATTCAAGAAAGATTATCTGGATCATGGTTGGAAGTGTGGCGATGATATCAAGACTTTAGATTTATGCTTAGTTGATAGTGGTTGGAAGCCTGATATTGCTTACGAGTTCACTAAAGCGGCTGGGTCTAAATATCTTCCAGTTAAAGGATTTGGTACGAGTAAACATCAAATGACATGGAGAGCACCGAAAGAAACAAAGACTAGAACAGTAGGCCATGAATGGGCTATAAGTAAGCTAGAGAATGGAATTGCCTTAGTAGAGCTAAACTCTGACCATTGGAAAACAGAGGTGCATAATGGCTTTATGGCTGATATGGGTCACGCTGGCAATCTATCGCTATTCAATGCAAAGGAAAGAGATCACTTTGAGATTGTTAGGCATATCTTGGCTGAGATTATGAAGAGTGAGTTTATACCAGGCAAGGGGATTAGGAATTTCTTAGATTGTTTAAGCAGGATTAATCACCACTTAGATGATTGTGCCTATGCAAGAGCTGGTGCTGATATGCTCGGGATGGTTCTTGTTGCTAAAGAGGTTGTAGCACAAGCAGTACAGCAAAGAAGAGAATCAGTAAAACCAAATAGGCCGATAAGGAGTAAATATTAATGGGAATTCAATATCAAATAAGTTGTAAAGATTGCAAGATAACTAGGGATTTAGATAAGTTGAGAATAGCTCCACCATTAGACAACAGAGCAGATATGCTTTTTTATTCTGAAGAGCTGAAGTCAAAAGAGATTTTATTTAGAGAGGCCTTAGTGTTAGAATTTATTTCTAAGCATATTAGCCATAATGTTATTATGTTTGATGACTGCGGGTACAAGGATTGCGAGCTATATGACCCTGATTATGATAATGAGTATGTTAAAGATGTAGATTTTTTTAAATAAAGAGATGGCTCACCACAGAGAATGGTGAGCCGAGAATGAAACAACTGTGAAGATTGCTTTAAGTGGAATTATAACTTAATTAATTTATTTTGAAAGTAGAGGCATGGCAAAATCAAAAACCAAAAAGAAAGCAGTAAAAAAGACAGTTGAAAAGAAAGAAGTTCTAGAAGAGTTTGATCACAAAGTACTCGAAGGAAGAAAAACAAAGCTTGATGAGATTTACAAAGAGCCAGAAAAGGTCGAGATAGAGCCTGAGAAGGAAGAAGAAGTATATGCGTTTCCTACTAAGAGCCGTTGTACAAGGTGTGGAGGGACCAAAACAATAAGAAGATTTAGCGAAAAAAACAAGCAGTATAGAAGGTGTAGGCGTATCGGTTGCGGTACTGATTACTGCGTAAAAGGCACTCTAATATAAAATACCCCCGTTAAAGGGGGAGGCTAACCCCCGTATAAGGTGGTATGTAGGTAGGTAGCCTTATTACCTACTTAAATAGAACCACATAGAGCCGTAGAATATCTAAAACATTTCTTTTTTAGGTATTTATTATGGCTTCAGTGTGGACATATTCCGACTGGATTACTTACGACGAAGACAGCTCTACCAGATTAACTCGTCTAAGGCTCCACATCCAAGAGGTCAGCGATTTCCTTTCTACAGGTGATTACAATATCAATGGTCGCTCAGTTGACAAATCAGCTCTACAAGGTCAGCTAAAAATACTCTACGAAAAAGAAGAAGAAGAATCAAAGAAAGCCGGCTCAACTAACGGCAAGCGTCATGCCTTCACTCGTGGGAGGGCAACCTTTTGATTGGTGATAAGCCTATTAAATCGGGGTCATATAGCCAATTAGGCTACAGATCAGCAAGAAAAGCAAGCAGTGAAGGCCGATCTCCCACAAGTTCTTCAGGTTCAGCACATCAAGCAAACGACAAAGAGCGTTTAGTATCTCAGTCTCGCGAATTCATGCGAGATAACTCTATTTATAACGGCATGATTGATAAGGCCGTATCTTATATTATCGGAAACGGATACACACTACAAGCTCAAACACGCTCAAAATCATGGAATAGGCGCATTGAGGCACAATTTAAACGATTCTGGGCTAATCCAGAAGTTAAGGAAATCTTATCCGGCTTTGAATGTGAAGCCATGATTTGCCGTGAGTTATTGGTTGCCGGTGACGTTGGAGCAATCAAAACGAATAAAGGCAAGTTTCAGATTATTGAATCTGAGCAATTAACGTCTTCAGAATATAAAGATGGTATACAAAAAGACTCATACGGGAAACCATTAAGCTTTTATGTATCGCCATGGGCTAAAGGTCGGGTAGATAAAACTCAAGCATCACCATATCCTGAAAAAGACTTTATCTTTGTCTCAGATCCAGACAGGCCATCAAGTATTAGAAGCGTACCACCATGTCAATCAGCATTTCCAAATATTCATCGAATAAATGATATCTGTGACAGTGAAGCGCTCGCCTGGCAGATGCTTTCAAGAATGGCTTTACAAGTCAATCGAGAAGATGCATCTAAAAAAGCTTATGACATTAGCGGAGATGACACAAGCTCAAACTCAACCGGAAATAATGCAGATATCAGTTCTCGAATTACAGAATTAGATTATGCACTAATTTTCCATGGTGAAGTCGGTGAGGAAATCAAGTCAATAGATCGTAATTTACCAGGGAAAGATTTTCCTCAATCTATCAAGATGTTCTTACGACTACTTGGTTTACCTCTCGGCTTACCCTTAGAAATAACCTTACTAGACTGGAACGAGACCTCTTTCAGCGGCTCTAGGGCAGTACTTGAGCAGGCATTTACTATGTTTAGACGTAGACAAATGTTGATCGAAAAGAAGTTTCATAGAAATATATTTCAATGGTTTGTACAGAATCAAGTTGATAACGGCTTAATTGCTGATCGCTCAGATAAATTCCTACACACTTGGATACATCCAACATTTCCATGGATAGACCAGCTCAAAGACTCTCAAGCATGGGCTACAAAATTAGATAGATCATTCACTACTCAAAACAAAGCAATCAAATCTCTTGGTGATGATCCTGATGACGTTCTCGAAGGCCGAGCCACTGAGATAGTCAACGCCATTGATCGAGCAAACGCAATAAACGAAAAATACAAACTTATTGAAGGTTTTATACCTGTTGACTGGCGCACATTCGCAGGGCTTAAAGTCGAGGGAAATTCAAACGCAGGCAAGCCTTTGGGAGCTATGGCCGAACCTAAGAAACCAGAAGAGGCGAACACATGAACCACAAATCAATAGTTGCAGAACTACAAACTAAATACTGGGCAATGGATGAGCATTACCTGAATGCGTTTGTTGCTAAGTTTGAGAATGTCGATTTCGCTAAACTTAAAAAAGAGCAAGCTGCACATGATGACATGGGCGGAACACCTCCAATATCTTTTATTGATGGTGATAGAGCTGTCATACAAGTAACAGGAATGTTAGTCAAAGAAAAGCCTTGGTATTTCGACGCAATGGATATCCAAGCTACCGAGTTTAGTCAGATTAGAAAAGCACTAGATAGAGCATTAGCAAATGAAACTATTTCTGAAATTATTTTATACATTGATTCGGGTGGTGGAGAGGTCGGAGGCACTAAAGAGCTTTCTGATTATCTCTATCGAAGCGATATGTCTAAGCCTATTGATGCATTTATTAATGATATGGGTGCGAGCGGTGCATACTGGTTAGCCTCTTCATGTAGATCGATCACTATAAACGATAACGGGCAAGCTGGTTCAATTGGTGTCTACACAGTCAGAGAAGACTCATCTAAAGCATATGAAGACGCAGGTATCAAGGTTCATGTAATCAAGAATGGAGACTTCAAAGGCTCATTCACAGACGGCACTGAGATCACAGAACAACAAATCAAAAACACACAAGAAATCATAGACGGTTTAGCACTTAGCTTCCATGAGTCAGTGCAAAGGGGTAGACCTCTATCTCTAGAACAAGTTCAAGAATTAGGAACAGGACAGGTCTGGCTAGCATCCCAAGCCTTGTCATTAGGTTTGGTTGATGCTGTCAATAGTTGGGAAAACTATTTAAACGGGGTCGCTCAAGATCCCATTAATTCAAGTCATTATAGGAGCAAACAAATGGCAGAAGAGACAAAAGCCGAAGTGGTCGAGATAGACCAAGAGGCAATCAAGGCAGAAGGTCATGAGGCTGGTAAATCCGCAGAGCTTAATCGCTTCAAAGATTTAAAAGCAGCATTTCCAGAAAACGAAGCATTTGCAACAGCTCAATTTGAGGTAGGTGCAGACGTACAAACGGCGAAACTCGCTTACTTAGATGTTCTAAAAGCAGAGTTAGACGAAACAAAAACAGAGTTGGCAGAAGCTAAAGCAATTTCTAGCAACGCTACAGAAACAACAGGCGCAGAGCCTATAGCTCACGGTGAGCCAGCAACAGGTACTAAATCAGATTACGAACAAGCTAAAGACTATGCAGCAGAGAACAACTGCTCATTCAGAAAAGCTATGAGCGCAATCTCAGCAGGAAAGAGGGGTAAATAATTATGGCAACAACTAGCAACGGAACAAGAACTTTTACAGCAGGCGGAACTATTCCAGCTAATGCAAGAGTAAAGCTTGATGGAACAACTGCTGACTCAGTAGTTGTGTCAGTAGCAACAGACAAAGCAGCCTATTTAGGCGTTAGCCTTTCAGGTGATGCAGTATCTGGCGACACAATAACAGTAGCCATTAAAGGGCTATACAACGGAACTGTTAAGTGTATCGCGGCCGAAGCAATTGCAGCTAATACAGTTATTTACGGCGCGGACGATGGTGAAGTAAAAGACACCTCAAACGGTAATCCTATAGGTCATACACTAGAAGCAGCTTCAGCGGATCAGTCAATAGTTGAATGTATCTTGCTTGATCAGGTCGCAGTAGTCTAAAAACAATTTAATAGAAAGGTCATACAATGACAAATTACAATGGAAGTAGAGCTGATGCAAGATTAGATCTTAGTGAGGCTTTCTGGGAATACGATCAAGAGAACGCAGGTTCTACTAATATCGCTACAAAAGTACTAGGTACTTTTAATTCACCAGTAGACGCAGGCGCATTTTCAGTAATGCGAAGAGAAGGTATCTTAACAGATGACGCTTCTTTAAGAGCAGCTAAAAGTACATACGCTAGAGGCTCACACGATGCAGAAGATAAAACTTTTGCTTGTTTAGAGTATGGGTATGAAGAAATCGTAGACGACAAACAACGAGCCTTATATGCATCTGACTTTGATGCTGAAATGGCAGCTTTGATAATCGCAGCTGGTAAAGTAGAAAGAGCACAAGAGATTAGAACAGCTTCAACTGTTTTTAATACATCTACTTGGACAGGTGCGAGCTTATACACAGATGCTGGTAACAGTGCAGCATGGTCAACAGCAAGTACAGATATTATAACTGATATCTTAAACGCTAAAGAAAAGGTAAGAAGTGGGTCAGGCTCAACAGCTGATACTCTAGTTGTAGGTGCCGGAACATTCTCAAATATGCTTAAAAATACAGGCATTAGAAATCAATTTCCAGGCGCTTCATTAATCACATTAGCAATGATTGAGCAAGCATTAAGCTCAATCTTTGGCTTAACTAAATTAATGGTAGGTGGCAACGTAAAGAATACGGCTGATGAAAATCTTACAGCTTCAATCTCTGACGTTTGGTCAACTCAATACGCTATGGTTTGTAAAACTGCAAACGCAGGCGATCCAGTGAATACGCCTTGTATTGGTCGTTCAATTCTTTGGACTGGTGATTCTCCATCAAACTTGATCGTTGAATCTTACAGAGAAGAGCAATCAAGAGGTGATGTAATTAGAGCGCGTCAAAACGTAGACGAATTAATCATCGACCCTACTTTTGGTCATTTGATCGAAGTAGAAGCGTAAAAAATCGGTAGTGGTTCCCCAAGGGTTTCGGCTCTTGGGGTTTTCTTTTATTTTCCAGGGGTTTGATAAGTGACATACCAAGACGTACTCAACAGCGATAGAGCGAAATTCTTAAATACAGACGAGTTCGCGGTTACTGTCACTTATCAAAAGCCTGGGAATGCAGCACAAACAGGGGTAGTAATGGTACTAGGCCAAACGGCCACAGTTCCATTTGTAGAAGAATTAAACGAAGGCAGAAGCGAAACGGTTACTTTTACTTTTAGCCTAGCAGATATCACAAACGCGGCTACAGGGGATTTAATCACCTATAACTCGGTTGTTTATAAGCTAGCTAGAGCACTTGAGGAAGATCCTTACATGGAGACATGGGAAGCAACATACAAACCAGTAGAGAAGAGACATGGTAGATTCTAGGGTACTGACAACTAATAAGGCTAACGGCTCTTATGTAACTGATCGAGCGTATTCATCAGTAAATAAAGAGGGCGATACCTTCTGTTTTACGGCTTACATAGAAGACGACTACGATCTTAAAGTAGGTGATGGGGTTTTATTTGCAGAGTACAGCTATGAGGTTGTAGAGATATCCAAGACAAAGAAAAAGCAATTAACGACATTTTACGCGAAGATTACTTAAATGGCAAATTTTTATTATGTTAAATCTGGCGGTACAGCCACTGGTGACGCTGGGCGAGTTGCTACAACTAAAAGTACAGGGTCTTTTGCAACTAAAGGCGTTGGAGCTTTTTATCCGAGTGTCTATGCTGCTAACAATGCGACTACTCCGCCTGTTGCTGGTGATTATGTTTTATGTTCAGATATTCATAATAATGTTTACGGCTCAAATACTATTATAGGCTTGATTGACGGTGTTATTTATTTAAGCGTATCAGACACAGCTTGTGAGACTTATAGCCAAGGAGCAATTGAAAACACGTCCGTTTACTATGAAATAAGATTAACCTCATCAACTGCGGACGGTATATTTTCATCTAGAGGAATACACTGGAAATGTGCAGGTCACTTTTATCTCTGTACAGCTAGAGGGCAATATCTTCATATTGATGATGGTGGGATATATGATACAGCAGGAATTAGCGGTTACAGAATGTATGCTAACTATACTCAATATGGCTCATACGTTAAGATTTCTAATTCTGTAATAAGCTTTTCCTCTTCTGGCCAATATTTTAGAGGTATTAATAACCCTAGAGTCGAGTTAGATAATTGCACTATCGCAGGGGCTCCAACATCTCCATTTTTTACAGATGGTAATGGTGGTATGACTTTAGATATTAAGAATTCAGACTTGACGGGAATGGCATCCTCTGGAACTATCTTCACGGGTGGCACATCTAATAACGCGGATACTGTTAATTTAAATGTTTCTCGCTCGGTTGTTTCCGTTGGTACTTCTTTTGTATCTAGCTCTCCGCTTGTTAAATCGTCTATTGTGAATGTCGAGTCGGTTGGTATTGGTGCAGGAACAGATAATTTCCATTATTATTATAAAGGTGCTCCATATTTTGGAACACAACAAGAAGAACTTGGAATCTATAGAACAGCAGGCGCAAACTACAATAAGACAGGTGATAGCTTTTCAACAAAAATAGAAACAACAGCCAAGACAAGTGAGACAATACCATTAAAAATCGAATTAGTAAACATGGTTATAGATACCGATGATTACACAAGCACGATTACTTTCAAGGTTAATTTAGCACGTGACGGATCAGCTACACCATTTACAAACTCAGAAGTATGGTTTGAGGTTGTTCATCAGGACGGAGATAAAAGAGCATTAGGTGCTAAGGTATCCTCTGGAATAGATCCATTCGTTACAAGCACAAATCTAACAGCTGAATCTGGTCTTTGGACAGGTTTAGGCGGTACAAATAACGAAATGAGCATTACTTTGCCAGCTATTACGATTGGTAATAGTGCAACGAACATATCCACAGGTGCAATAGTTGCAAACATGTATGTGGCTGTGCCTAGTGAAACTGTTTATGCATGTCCCCAGGTAGAGGTTAGCTAATGTCATTAATTGATATTATACCAGATGGCGGGCTAGTCATCAATGCTTCAGACCTTGTCGAGTATGTAATCCCAGATACAGGTATGTTTACGGCAACACCTTTGCCAGTTCCTTTTTTAACAACAGATACGACCTCTGATATTGGAACAACTACAGCCATAATTGGATGTACTACCGATTTAAAGGTAGATACAAGCGATATCTTATACTTTTACACATCAACAAGCGCAACACCCCCAAGCACGACAGACTTAATCGCTGGAACTAGCTCAGCGGCCTATGGCAATGATGTTACCGTAACTCAAGGGGTGAATACATTCCCTGTAATTGGGCTTGTGACAAATACCACATATTATAATCATTTCTATCAAACGACATCAAACGGCAATAGCTTAATATTCACTTCAAGTAGTTTTACAACAGATGATATTGCAGTAGTTGAGACTCAAGCGCCTATTTTAAATAGTGTGTCTTCTCCAGAGTCTACAATTATTAGAGCAAACGTAACGACGCCAGACGATAACGACCATCAGACCTGCTTATTTTATTATAAGCTTGCCGGCTCTGTTACTTGGATTGCTGGTGGTCAAGGACTTACTGTTCAAGATACAACAGACACTTATGACATTATCTCTTTAGAAGAAGGTAAGTCATATGAGGTGATGGTTATTGCCAGAGATACCTCTTATAAGCAGTCTCTACCAAGTCAAGTATTTACAGCAACTACAGGCGGTTCAGTAGACGAGCTTGAGCTACTAATGAGCAATCTAAAAACATTAGTCTCTAAGTCTGCAACATTTCAGACTATAACGGGTGCAGCAAATGAGTCAGCAGCCGAAGCATTCATATTTAAAGAATGGCTTGATAGTGCAGATATCACATATCCGCACGCCATAATATCAGAAGAGAATGTTGACATGGAAATGATCGACACAGAGAACTTTCTTACTGGATCAACAATGTCGGTAATCATAACAGATGAAGCCTCAGCAAGCTATGAGACGCGAGATAGTGACGCGGTATTAAGCACATTTAGAACAAACATGGGAAAGATTGCAAGAGAACTAAGCCAACTTCAAGGCGTAGGCGGAAATCTAAGAATCGAAAAAATAGGATACGCACAGAAGCCTGCTTTCGGAATGAGAGACGATTCTGTTGAACTAGTGCAGGTTGAATTTTACATAGAAACAGGATTTTAATTTAATAAGGAAAATGAACGATGACTTTAAAATCATATAAACCAACAGTAGCCAAATATAATGCTACGATCTTAAAAGGAATTAGTGGGGCGACCATCAATGGTGGTACTCAGCTTCACGAGTTCTTTGGAGATTTAGACCGGCATCATGTAGCGGCTTTACAGTCTGTTATGACGGCAAGCTTATCTACTACAGATTTAAAAGGTATCTTAGACATTACAGGCTTCGATACCTCTTTACTGACCGGAACTAATAAGCTGACTCTGTATTGGCGCGAGCAAGTTCATGGCGGTACTTTCACGGGTGGTGGTTCTGACATCTCCGCAGCTATGCAGGATGGACTTATTTCTATTCAGTCTGTTTCCTGCTCACATGGTCAAGTTGCTACGGCTTCAGTTAGTGTTCAACCTACTTGGGATGGCACTAATGTTCCTATCACGCTAAGCAAAACGGCAACGGCTCCAAGTGAAGTAGTAGAGAACTACGCTTATACAATCTCAGCAATGAAATTCGGCTCTACTGGATCAAGCACAATACCCTTAGAATCAATCAATATTAACTTTGGCCCGCAGGTTGAGACTCTAGGCGGTGACGGTGAGCAGTATCCTTCATTAGCCGTATTATCTGGAAGACAGCCTTCAATCAGCGTTACCACTAGAGATTTAAGTGAGGCTTTTGATTGGGGTCTAGAGGGTACATATGACGGCACAGATGATATTATATTTTACTTCGCAAGATTAGAACCTGGTGCTTCTCAGTATGCAGACGGCTCAAGTCAACATATTAAGGTTACTTGTAAAGCTCATTTTATGATGCCTGATGGAATTGGAGAGAATAGCACGACGATTAATATACTCCCCATCTGGGATGGTACAAACGCAATATTCACTCTAGCCACAGCGAGCACGATCACATGAGTTTTATTTATTTCGTTAATACTAAAGAAAAGCTTGTTTCTGACAAAGTGCTTGAGGCCAATGGTCTTGAGTGTTTTAAAGGTCGCGTAGGTGATCAAACAGAAACTACTGCTTTTGGTGGTGGCTTGGTGTTTAATGTCAGAGGTAAAGACGATAACACAGATCCTAGAATCTATGAAGACCGCCAGACTTGGGAGACATTCCAGCATGACGAAGAGCATAGCTTCAAAGTAGGCTATGAGAAAAAGCCTGAGCCTGAGGAGTTTTTGAAAGACGATTACTTAGATGGTCATTCAGTAGTATTAGACGACCAAAACGAGTGGATTATACCGCTTGCTAAAAAAATGCCAGATGGTGACAGCGCACTGCCTAAAAAGATTAAAGAAGTTAGGAAAGGCGAGATTGTCGAGATTATATTTAATAGATATGTTGAGCTTTCAAGGTTGGCTGATGATGTTTGGGGCGACCTTGAGGAGGAGGATGCTGCAAAAAGAAGATTCTCATGGGATAACGGGTTAGAAGATATTTATAGTGAATGCAAATATCTACTATCTATCAACTATGATCTTGAATGGTTTGAGTTTTCAGTTCTTGAATTGATTACCAAGCCTAACTCAGTTGCAATCTTCTATTCTTTAGTTGATTATTACACGCTTACAGAATTTAATTCTGATGAAAAAAAAAAGGAAGATTTAGAGACAGAACAGCCCACTACTTGAGGGGAAACTTAAAGGATTATATCCCTACATATGGGGAATATCGTCTTTTTGCAAGAGGTTAATAAATGATCGCATTGAATCCAGAGCTATTTCTAGATACAGCATTGATTGAGATATTTAAGCCTAGATTTCTTAAAAGGATTCTGAAGGCATCATTAGCTAAGAATCTAAAGCGATGGCATGAAGAGATCTTACCCGGACATTTTAGGCGTAGAGCTTACGACAAATACAGAAGCCAATACGGAAGCAAGAAAAAGAAAGGCCGTCCAATGGTTGTGACTGGTCAGCTAGAAAGATCTGTGACAGGAAATATTAATATTACCAGCACATCAAACAGAGCAACGGGACGAGTCAATTTTGGTAGACCTAAGACACTTACAAAAAGACAGATAAAAGGCCGAGCAATCGCCTTAAGAGATAGAGAGAATATTACTTTTCAACAAGCAGAAAGAAGGATTTATGCTTCTCAAGGAAACTACGCAAAGAATAGACTACAGTTTCAATTACAGATATCTGCCTTTTCAAAAAAAGACGTAGAGATAGTTCAAGGCTGGGTTGTTAATGATGTGTTGGAAGCAATGAAAGACACGGGCAATTTACGCAAAGTTAGAAAGGTAGGCTGATGGCTGATAATGCTAAAATTAAGGTAGGCGGTGATGCTAAGGAAGCTGATAAAGAACTAAAGCGAGTCAAAAAGGGCATGCAGGAGCTTATTCGTAAGAATAAGAACCTTGAGAATACTAGCAAAAAGACAGCAAAAAGCGGGTCGTCTGATTTAGCATCTATGGCTAAAGGATATATAGGAGTGACAGCCGTAGTGACTGGGTTAGTGTCAGGTATTAAAGCTGCGGCAAACGAAACCCTGAGATTAAGAAGAGTTACGGACGATGTTAATAGAACACTAGATGCTCAAAAGACAGCCACTAGGACTCAGATGGGAATTAGGCAAGGTACTGATGATTCTGGTGTTTTAGATGACAAGATTAATGATCTTGCTAAGGCAACAGGCCAGTCTATAAATTTTATATCTCAAGGGTTTGAAGGAATAAGCTCTGGCGGTGCAAGTACACGAAGTCTATTAGACACGTCCATGGGGGAAAAGATTCTTTCTGCCTTATTAGCCTTGCAGTCTAAGGACTTGGGAGGAGATGCAAAGGCGTTTATTGCCTTCTTAGATAACTCAGGACTGGGGCAGTCTGACGAGGGTATACAGAAAGCTTTTCAGTTTGCATCTAAAGCAAAACAGACCGGTGTTTTTGAAATTAGAGATTTAGTTCAGTTAGGAAAAATGGTTTCAATTGCTATTTCTGCTGGATTGCCATTCAACCAGATTATAGCGGGGTTTGTCTCGATTTTAAATAAGACTGGTAACGCTAGTGATGCTCAAACATCTTTCAAAACGATTATCACAAAAGGCCAAGTGGCTACGGGTAGTAAAGATGCGGTAAAAGCTCTTTCTAGCATTGGTATTAAAGCTAGCGAAATTGACTTTAATGATCCGGGCGAAGACTTAATATCGTTTAGAAAGAAGTTTACAGAGGCTCAAAAGAAGTTTCCAAAGAAATTTCCTATCGCAGTTAAAAAGGCTTTTGAAGAGCAAGGGCAGTTAGGTATTTTGAACTTATTATCATCTAATAAATTTGACCAGGCTTTAACTTTTGGCGGTGATAATAGCTTTTTAGATGTTGCCCTATTCAATCAGGGCAAAGGTAATACTGCAAAAAGAGATAAGATTTTAGATGCGAGGGCGGCTAAGGCTAACAGAACAGGCTCTACAGATATAAGCCTAGATCAAATATTTAGAAATGACGACATACTTCTCGACAAACTACATAGAGAGGGCGAGATTGGGTTTTTAACTAAAAAGAACATTCAGCTTTCAAGGTTTATAAATCAGTTTTTGCCTGGCAGTGATGATAGCACCATTGATGGCTCTACAATATTTGGCGATATTGTTGGAGATGTAGACCCTGTTGTACAGAAAAAAAGAGATGAATACTTGGCTTCGTTCAGAAGAGAAAACGAAGATCCTAATCTAGAAAAGAATTTCATGGAAAAGGCTAAGTTAAAAAACGACAAAATAAGAACAGACTTGTTTAAAAGTTGGACTGGAAACTCACCTGTACCTGAAGAGGTAAACCCTTGGGGATTTGATTTTGGACAGAGGCAATAAATGACAGCAGCAATGTTTGAGGCAAAGATAGATGATGGATCTAACCCAGTCATCGAGATCCGTACTTGGGGATATAAGGGCGCGTATGACCTTACAAAGTCATATCGTAACGCTCAGCACAACGGGGCAAATGGTGGCTATGCGATTGAGCTGGATACAGAGCCTTTGCAGTTTAGCGCACCTGTTTTAATAGATGATGGTGATTATGCAGCGTTAAAAGCATTAGAGAATACAGAGGTGACGCTATCAGTAAAAGACAATTCTGGAGTG
>Ga0316204_10007674_pt1 | contig 15573 bp, 8 predicted proteins | sample 6monrhotite_MG_2_FD_205661 | JGI IMG/M metagenome (GOLD analysis project Ga0316204, IMG submission 205661) | Microbial mat bacterial communities from mineral coupon in-situ incubated in ocean water Damariscotta River, Maine, United States -... | ecosystem: Environmental > Aquatic > Marine >... | reverse complement strand
ATTACGTAAGAAATTTAAAGGCAAACCAGAACACATAGTGAACTACTTGTTTATGGTAGCTGAAGACATGCGTCAAATTATGGCCAAGTTAGGTTTCCGCACAATCAATGAAATGATTGGTCGTGTTGATTGCCTGGAACAAGCAACAGATTCCGAACACTGGAAACAAAGTGGTATTGATCTGAGCATGCTATTAACACCTGCTGAAAAACCACATGAAAATGTAGAAGTTCATCAGACAATTAAGCAAGATCATGGTTTAGATGAAGCACTAGATAACCAGTTAATTGAATTATCAAAAGACGCATTAGAAAACGGCAGCACAGTTAATATCGACCTACCGGTTATTAATATAAACCGCGTAGTTGGTACCATGCTGTCAAATGAAGTTGCTAAAAAATACGGCGAAGAAATGTTACCGGATGGAACGATTAACATTAAGTTAACCGGTTCCGCTGGTCAGTCATTAGGTGCCTTCTTAGCGAAGGGCATCACCATCAAAGTTGAAGGTGACTCTAACGACTACGTAGGTAAAGGTTTAAGTGGCGGCCGGGTAATTGTCATCCCACCAAAGAACAGTACTTTCGTCGCTGAAGAAAATATCATTGCCGGTAACGTATGTTTATACGGTGCAACATCAGGTGAAGCTTACTTCCGCGGCATTGCTGCTGAACGTTTCTGCGTACGTAACTCAGGTGCAACAGCAGTTGTTGAAGGCATTGGCGATCACGGTTGTGAATACATGACGGGCGGACGCATTGCTGTCCTTGGTTCAATTGGCCGTAACTTTGCTGCGGGCATGAGTGGCGGCGTTGCATACATTTGGGACCATGCTGGCGATTTGGCAACCAAGTGCAACATGGGCATGGTTGAGTTAGAAGCAATGTCTGCTGCTGAAGACATTACCGAGCTTAAAACAATGATTGAAAATCATCTTAAGTACACTGGTTCTGCTGTTGCAGAGCGCATGCTAAATGACTGGGATGGCAGCTTAAGTCAGTTTGTAAAAGTAATGCCTACGGATTACAAACGCGTGCTTGAAGAACAAAAGAAAAAAGCCAACGCGGCTTAAGTCTTATTTAAAATCATTTAAAAATATTGATTTAAAACATCGTATAAGACTTATGCGATGTTTATAAAAAAGGTTAGTTGAATACCATGGGTAAAGTTACAGGTTTTAAAGAGTTTACACGCGAGACCGCGCCTTATCGTGATGCGAGCGAGCGCCTGAAAGACTTCAAAGAAATTTATACCGAACACAACGATGCACACTTGATCACTCAAGGCGCGCGTTGCATGGACTGTGGTATTCCTTTCTGCCAATCTGAAACCGGCTGCCCGGTTGATAACCTAATTCCTGAATGGAATGACTTGGTTTATAACGGCCGCTGGGAAGATGCCAGCGCACGTTTACACCACACCAATAACTTTCCCGAGTTTACCGGTCGAGTTTGCCCTGCTCCTTGCGAAGGAGCATGTGTGCTTGGTGTAATTGAACCTGCTGTAACCATTAAAAATATTGAATGCTCTATTGTTGATCGTGCATTTGCTGAAGGCTGGATAAAAGCTGATGCACCTGAAATTCGTACGGGTAAAAAAGTTGCGGTTGTGGGCTCTGGCCCTGCAGGCTTAGCTGCTGCTCAAGAATTAAATAAATCAGGTCATTCGGTAACTGTTTACGAACGTGCCGATCGTATTGGCGGATTGTTAATGTACGGCATTCCCAATATGAAACTGGAAAAGACATTAATCGATCGCCGTGTAGATTTAATGCGTGACGAAGGCGTTGAGTTTGTTACCAATGCAAATGTTGGCGATAACATCGACGCTAAAGAGCTAATGAGCAACACCGATGCAATATTGTTAGCGACTGGCGCAACTACACCGCGGGACTTACCAGTTGAAGGCCGTAATTTAGACGGCGTCCACTTCGCAATGGATTTCCTAACAGCAAACACTAAAAGTTTATTAGATTCTAATTTAGCAGACGGCAATTACATCTCTGCAAAAGACAAAAACGTTGTGGTTATCGGTGGTGGTGATACAGGCACTGACTGTATCGGCACATCATTACGCCATGGCTGCAAATCAGTTGTTAACTTTGAGTTAATGCCTACGCCTCCTGAAGTGCGCGCAGAAAATAATCCATGGCCTGCATGGCCACACATTTATCGTGTGGACTATGGCCATGAAGAAGCATCATCTGTACAAGGCGAAGACCCTCGAACTTACTGCGTATTAAGTAAGAGTTTCACTGGTGCAGATGGCAAAGTAACGAACGTTACCACTATCGAAGTAGAGTGGATGAGCGACGAAGAAACTGGCCAGTGGAAGATGCATGAAGTAGCTGGCTCTGAAAAACAATGGGATGCAGATTTAGTGTTACTAGCAATGGGATTTTTAGGCCCAGAGCACTATATAAGTGATGCACTGAATATTGATTATGATTCTCGTTCAAACTATCAAGCCGATTATGGTAAGTATGCGACAAGCATTAAAGGTATTTACGCCGCTGGCGATTGCCGCCGTGGACAGTCTTTGGTTGTTTGGGGTATTAACGAAGGCCGCCAAGCTGCGGAAGAAATTGATTGTTTTTTGATGGAAAGCTAAATGTTTTGTCGTCAGGACAGTAAATAATCAATTAATAAAGCCGGTTTTAGTTTTATACTGAACCGGCTTTATTTTTTACGCTAAAAAATAACTAGAGAAATAGTCAAACTTATAAATATGGCCGGCCGCATTCCTCAACAATTTATTGATGACCTAGTCAACAGAGCAGATATTGTTGATGTGGTCGACTCTCGTGTCGCCTTAAAAAAACGTGGTAAAGAGTATATTGCTTGCTGCCCTTTCCATAGCGAGAAATCACCCTCTTTTACAGTCAGCCAAAACAAGCAGTTCTATCACTGCTTTGGTTGCGGAGCACATGGCACCGCACTGAGCTTTGTTATGGAATATGAGCGTCTTGATTTCGTTGATGCTATAGAGGCGCTTGCCGCCGAGTACCATATGGAAGTACCGCGTGAACAAGGCAATTTCGAGAGCAAGCAAGAAGATAAAAAACCGATCTACGACGTTTTAGAAAAAGCAGCTATTAGTTATGCCAAGGAATTAAAAACCTCTCAACGAGCTATCGAATATTTAAAACAACGTGGACTCAGCGGTGAAGTCGCCAAAACATTCCAAATGGGTTACGTACCGGATAGCTGGGATTTTATTTTGGCTCAGCATGGCACCAATGACGAAACTAAATCCGCCTGCTTAAAAGCCGGCCTCAGCATTGAAAAAAACCCACAGAAACATTACGACCGATTTCGTGATCGAATTATGTTTCCTATTCGAGATCGCCGTGGTCGTGTTATTGGCTTTGGTGGACGCATATTAGACAAGGGCGAACCCAAATATTTAAACTCACCAGAAACACCGGTTTTCCATAAGGGCGAAGAACTTTATGGCCTGTATGAAGCTCGCCAATCTGTTAAAGATTTACAGCGCATTATTATTGTTGAGGGCTATATGGATGTGGTTGCTCTGGCACAGCATGGCATCCCTTATGCGGTAGCTACCTTAGGTACGGCCACTTCACGTGAACAAATATCAAAATTATTTCGCCTTGTTCCAGAATTAATCTTTTGCTATGACGGTGATGCTGCAGGTAAAAAAGCCGCATGGCGTGCATTAGAAAATTCACTCGGTGTTTTACGTGACGGCGTGCAAGCGCGGTTCCTATTTTTACCTGATGGCGAAGACCCTGACACACTGATAAGACAGGAAGGCCAACAGGTATTTGAACAACGTCTGGATCATGCAACGCCGCTATCTGATTTTATGCTAAATCATTTAGCTGAACCGCTCGATCTAACATCAGCTGATGGCAAGGCACGTTTATCTGAGCAGGCTAAGCCCTTGATTGGAAAAATTGCTGATGGCGTTTTCAAAGACTTATTATTAGGCCAACTTTCAGAGATGATTGGCCTATCAAGTGCGGCACTTCAGCAACATATGCCGCAAGTACCGCAGCAAGAAAACCGCGCATATACCAGACAAGCAACACAAGCTTATATAACACCCAAACATAAAATCAAAACGCCACCTATCCGCCTGGCAATCGCCTTATTGCTGCAATTTCCGGATATTGCAAAACACTGTGAAATCCCAGAACCACTGCTCACATCTCAAATGCCCGGCATGCCTTTATTAGTACAGGTATACAATACCATCTTGCAAACTAACGCTGGCTCCACATCTGTATTGCTTGAGCGCTGGCGAGATACTGCTGATGAAGGGATACTTAATAAGCTAGTTCAACTGGAAATCCCTGAATCAAACGAGGCTACACGGCTAGCTGGATTTAATGACTCATTAAAAAACATGCTAAAAAAACACCGTGACTCTCGCCTACAGGAGTTGATAGACAAAAGCGCTATAGCTCCATTAGATGATGATGAAAAAGCTGAGATGAGCGAACTCTACCAATCTTAAGCACTCACTTAGAGCCCTGCACCACATTAGCCATTTTCTATATTTTGTTCTATAATTCACTTCGCACCGAGGGGCGCTGCAGCAGAACCATTCTGTCAGGCTCGGTGTATCAATAGTTAAACCGCGCTCATTAATTAGTATGTATTCAAGCTAAACGATGAGCACAGGTCTTAGGTAATAATTCGGTACACGCGCCGATTCCGATCTCCCTCCAAATAGCTTCTCGAGTACTACAAGTATTAGCCAGTCATTTTGATCATTTCATGACTGCATTGAGGAACATCATTATGTCGAAGAGTCATTTATTTACATCTGAATCCGTATCAGAAGGCCATCCTGATAAGGTTGCAGACCAGATTTCAGATGCCATTTTAGATGGTATTTTTGAACAGGACCCTAAAGCACGTGTTGCTTGTGAAACACTTATAAATACCGGTATGGTGGTTTTATCAGGTGAAATCACGACAACAGCCTGGGTTGATATGCAGGAAATCGTACGTAATACCGTACGCAATATTGGCTATACCAGCTCAGAAATGGGCTTTGATGCAGATTCATGCGCTGTTATTACTTCTATCGACAAACAGTCACCCGATATCGCAATGGGTGTAAATGAAGGCGAAGGTGATGATATAGAGCAAGGCGCTGGTGACCAGGGCTTGATGTTTGGTTACGCATGCAATGAAACAGATGTTTTAATGCCAGCCCCCATTACTTATGCTCACAAACTAGTGAAGCGTCAGGCTGAGGTGCGTAAAAATGGCACACTAAGCTGGTTACGCCCAGACGCAAAAAGCCAGGTTACCTTCCGTTACGAAGATGGGAAGCCAACCTCCATTGATGCGGTCGTATTATCCACACAGCACTCTCCAGACATCAGCTTAAGCGCATTACGTGAAGCGGTGATGGACGAAGTTATTAAACATGTCCTACCTGAAAACTTATTAACTAAAGATACCAAATTTTTTATCAACCCAACGGGTAATTTCGTAATTGGTGGCCCTGTAGGAGATTGTGGTTTAACTGGCCGTAAAATTATTGTTGATACTTATGGCGGGATGGCTCGTCATGGTGGCGGAGCATTCTCTGGTAAAGACCCTTCAAAAGTTGACCGCTCTGCAGCTTATGCAGGACGCTACGTTGCGAAAAATATTGTTGCGGCTGGCCTTGCGGACAAATGTGAAATTCAGGTGTCATATGCTATTGGCGTTGCAGAACCAACCTCAATTTCTATTGAAACATTTGGCACTGGAAAGATAGATGACAGTCGTATAGAAGAACTGGTACGTGAACATTTTGATCTTAAGCCTAAAGGTCTAATTCAAATGCTAGATCTACTACGCCCTATTTATGGAAGCACTGCAGCCTATGGTCACTTTGGTCGTACTGAAGACAGCTTCACCTGGGAACGTACAGACAAAGCCGATGCACTAAGAGACGCTGCAGGCATATAAAAAAACTAAACGCGTAATTTATTAACGCATTAATAAAGAATTAAATTAGGAATAAAATAATGTCAGAATTTACAGATTATAAAGTTGCCGATATGTCATTGGCTGAATGGGGCCGTAAAGAAATTTCTATTGCCGAAATTGAAATGCCTGGTCTTATGGCACTGCGTGAAGAGTATGCAGGCAAGAAACCATTAGATGGCTGTCGCATTATGGGCAGCATCCATATGACTATTCAAACTGCTGTACTAATTGAAACATTGGTTGATCTTGGCGCTAGTGTTCGTTGGGTTTCATGTAATATTTTTTCTACACAAGATCACGCTGCTGCAGCGATTGCCGCTCAAAACATTCCTGTTTTCGCATGGAAAGGCGAAACGATTGAAGAATACTGGTGGTGTACTGAACAAGCTCTTATGTGGCCTAACGGCGAACTACCAAACATGATTTTAGATGACGGTGGTGATGCAACATTATTAGTACACAAAGGCGTTGAGTTTGAAAAAGCCGGTGCAATTCCAGCGACTAAAGATGATGACAACGAAGAATACAAAGAAATACTTAATGTTCTACGTCGCACTATCAAGCCAGGCGAAAGTGTTTGGGGCGACATTGCTGGTAGCGTGAAAGGTGTTACGGAAGAAACAACTACAGGTGTTCATCGTCTTTATGAAATGCAGGAAAAAGGTGAATTATTATTCCCTGCAATGAACGTAAACGACTCTGCAACTAAATCTAAGTTCGATAACTTATACGGTTGTCGTGAGTCTTTAATCGACAGTATCAAACGTGCAACTGACGTTATGATTGCGGGTAAAATTGCTGTTGTTATCGGTTACGGCGATGTAGGTAAAGGTTGTGCACAAGCATTTAAAGGCATGGGCGCCACTGTATGGGTTACTGAAATTGATCCTATCTGTGCATTACAAGCAGCTATGGAAGGTTACCGCGTTGTTGATATGAATGACGCTTGTAAGCAAGGTGATATTTTTGTTACTACGACGGGTAATATGAGTGTTATTAATCACGACCATATGATAAATATGAAAAATGAGTCAATCGTTTGTAACATCGGTCACTTCGACTCTGAAATTGATATCGCATCACTTGAAAAATATAAGTGGGAAGAAATCAAGCCACAAGTTGATCACGTTATTTTTCCAGATGGAAAACGGATTATTCTTTTAGCTAAAGGCCGTCTTGTTAACTTAGGCTGTGCAACAGGTCACCCTAGTTTTGTAATGTCAGCTTCATTCACTAACCAGGTAATGGCGCAGATTGAATTCTATAAGAATTCTGAAAACTATAAAAATGAAGTTTATATTCTACCTAAAATTCTTGATGAGAAAGTAGCACGATTGCACTTAGAAAAAGTGGGAGCACTTCTAAGCACATTATCTAAAGAGCAAGCAGACTACATTAACGTTTCTGTTGATGGCCCATACAAGCCTGATCACTATCGTTACTAGCCTTTAATATATCTATCCAAGTCACAGTTTCACTACAATGAAGCTGTGACTTTTTAATACCCTAAGAATAAAACCCCTAATTTAGAAGCATCAGATGAAAAGCCAACAAAAACTTGAAAAACACTTTAGCTGTGAATTTTTTCCTCCAAAGACAGAAAAAGGCATGGAAAATCTTTTCGCTGCAGCTGAAAAGCTAACAAAGGAAATAAACCCTAAGTTTTTTTCAGTCACCTTTGGTGCTGGTGGTTCGACCCGAGAAACAACGTTCAATGCTGTCACTCAAATACAAAAACATACAGGCCGCGAAGTTGCCCCTCACTTGTCTTGTATTGGATCCAGCAGAGAACAGCTAAAAGAAATTTTAGATGAATATAAAGAGCAAGGTGTTAAGCGCATTGTAACTTTACGCGGTGACATGCCATCAGGTACAGTTTGTCATGGTGACTTCAATCACGCCAATGAACTTGTAACTTTCATCACTGAAAACTATAGCAAGCACTTTCATATTGAAGTTGCAGCATATCCTGAAACACATCCACAGGCTGTATCAGCCGCAAAAGATTTGCAGTACTTTGCAACTAAGGTCAAAGCAGGTGCCGATTCAGCTATTACACAATATTTTTATAATGTAGATAGCTATTATTATTTTGTTGATGATTGCGAAAAAATGGGATTAGACATCCCTATTGTTCCTGGCATTATGCCAATTACTAACTTTAGTAACCTATCTCGTTTCTCAGAAATGTGTGGTGCAGACATACCACAATGGTTACGACGTAAACTAGAATCATATGCAGATGATGTTGACTCCATCAAAGAATTTGGCGCAGATTTTGTTTCTGAAATGAGTCAAAAATTATTAGACATGGGCGCTCCTGGGTTACATTTTTATTCTATGAATCAATCAGAAGCAACATTGCGCATCTGGAACAATATTAAGAAATAGCACAGAAGCAGACATGAAAAACATACGTATTTATCAAGCCGGAACTCTCATAGAGGGTAACGCTATCACACTTGATAAAGCTGCCAGCAATCATTTACTTCGTGTATTACGTTTAAAAAACAATCAAGTTTTCACTCTGTTTAACGGCGAAGGTGGGGAGTTTACCTGTCGTCTGGAAATATCAGGAAAATCGGCAATTACTCACGTCGACTCTTTTATTCAAACACACAATGAATCACCACTTAACATTCATCTTTTTCAAGGTATCTCTAAGGGTGAGCGCATGGACTTTGCTATTCAGAAATCAGTTGAACTTGGCGCCCGCAACATAACACCTGTTTTTTGTGCACGTACCGTGGTGAGTTTAAAATCTGATCGTCTCAATAAAAAACTTCAACATTGGCAATCCATTGCCATCAGCGCCTGCGAACAATCTGGCCGCAACATAGTCCCTATGATCAATAAACCCTGTTCACTAGAGAACGCGTTGCAACTTAATTCTGATAGCTTGAAATTAATGCTTGAGCCATCATCAAATTCTAGTTTAAATACTCTGACCCCAAACAATAACTCATTTAGTCTTTATATTGGTCCTGAAGGAGGCTTTTCTAATGAGGAAATCAACCAGGCCAAACAAAGCAGCGTACAGGGCGTGACATTGGGACCAAGAATATTAAGAACTGAAACAGCTGCATTATCGGCAATTACTGCCATACAATTACTGTGGGGAGATTTTGGATAAATATTTTACAAAAAACTAATATGTCATTACATCTTTAACAATAGCTTCTAAGTTTTCCATATTCATTACACTATATGTTTCTTCCGCAATCATTACTTTATCTTCTACTGCTGGGTGTGTAATTCCTTCTTTATTTGAAAGCATCTCTTCTTCCTTAACATTGATAATATCTGGAGATCCCTGAACTAACACTGAGATAAAAGGCAATGACTTATCTTCACTCATTGTAAATAGCACAGCTGCTTTTATGCTACCACTAGCCAAACTTGGCATTCTAACTCCTCCCATTGCTTCAAATGACACTAATGGAACAGAATTACCTCGCCAATCCAGATACCCCAACATCCAGGCAGGTTTATTAGCAACGTTTATTATATTTTTAATAGGAACAATTTCAGCCACTGCCGCATTTGGCAATAGCAATTTATCCTCGTTAATACCCAATGATATACACTTGATTTGACTCTCTGGCATTATCCTATCAACTCATGAATATTTTTTATCAAATCATCTTCCTGGTATGGTTTTCCTAAATACTTGTTTACGCCAATAGCCATAGCCTTATCCTTATGCTTCGCTCCACTACGTGATGTAATCATTATGATTGGCAAATCTTTTAGTCTCTCATCATTACGTATATGTGTAGCTACTTCATAGCCATCCATTCTTGGCATCTCAATATCTAACAACATAACATCTGGCTTAATTTCTTGTAGCTGAGCAAGCGCATCTATGCCATCTTTAGCTGTAACAACTTTCATATTATGGCGCGATAACATTCTCTCAGTAACTTTACGAATGGTAATTGAGTCATCAACCACCATAACTATTTTTTCTCTTTCTTCTTCGATTTTAGCAATAAGTTGACTGGCTTCTTCTGCAGCTTCACCTTCTGAAATATGGAAAACCGCATCACCCAACACAAGTGAATTCATTTCAAGAATTAGTACGACTCGGCCGTCACCTAAAATCGTAGCACCTGAAATACCACGAACTGTAGCTAGTTGTGCACCGACAGGCTTAACTACTATCTCGCGCCTACCTATCAATTCATCTACATGCAATGCGACACTTCGATCACCCGCTCTTGCTAATAACACTGGGAATAATTGACCCGATCGAGAGTAGTCGGGTTGCTGCCCATGCAGTAAATATCCCAAGTGCTTGAGATCGTATTCACTTCCGGCAAATCCATATGAACTCTCACCACTGTCATAAAATTGTTGAAGTTCTGGACCTGATATACGGACAACACCTTCAATACTATTTAGCGGTACAGCGTAAATTTCTTCGCCAACATTAACTAGTAAGGCATGATTGATAGCTAATGTTAATGGCAAACGAATTGTAAAAGTCGTTCCCATCCCCTTAACCGTATCAATTTCTAACACACCGCCAAGTAACTTAATTTCACTATCCACAACATCCATGCCTACACCACGGCCGGATATTTGCGTTACTTTTTCTGCGGTACTAAAGCCAGGCTGCATAATGTATTGCAGTACTTCACGATCACTTAGTTTACTATCTTCATCAAGCAATTTCTTTTCAATCGCTTTTTCACGAATAGCACTAGCATCTATGCCTCTGCCGTCATCTTTAACAATAATAACAACTTCGCCACCTTCACGATCAACAGCAATATTGACGTGTCCGATTTCTTGCTTACCAGCTGCAGTTCTTTCTTCAGGTTTTTCAATACCATGAGAAACCGCATTGCGTAACATATGCTCTAGTGGCGAGACGATTCTATCGAGTACGGTCCTATCAACTTCAGAAGTTTCACCAATTATCTCCAGCTCAACTTCTTTATTTAATTCACGGCCTGTTTGTCTAACTATTCGACGTAGTCGTGAAGCTAGTCCGCCAAAATGAACCATACGCGTACGCATAAGTCCTTCTTGTAATTCAGAACTTACTCGTGACTCTTGCAGTAAAAGGGTTTCTGAATCTCGAACATCGTCCGAAAGAAGATCTTTTATACTTTGAATATCACCGACTGTTTCCTGCAAGCTTCGTGATATTTGCTGCATAGTTGAAAACCGATCCATTTCTAATGGATCAAAATCAGCATCGTACTGATCTGTTTCTTTTTCGTAACGCGAAAGTATTTGAGCTTCAGTTTCAATAGAGAGCTGTCGTAACTGCTCTCGTAGACGATCAACCGTTTGATTCATTTCAGATAAGTTGAATGAAAAATTGGTAACTTGCTGTCCCATGCGAGCATGATAAACACTTACTTCACTTGCATGATTTACCAATTCATTTAATAAGTCTGAACGAACTCTAACCTGCTCATTGGCCATTACATCTTTTGCTTGTGCCGGCGCTGAATCTTCTTTCTCTACTATTTTTTCAAGCACTAAACGGGAATGTGTTCCCTCTTCCTCAGCCGCACTCACTTTAATCGTTTCAGATACATCCTTTATTTCTTCAACAATTAATGATACTTCTGGTTCAGAATCAATGCCAACTTCTAAAACTTCTTCATCGGTAACATTTAACAAATCTACAGATTCATCAATATCTTCTGGAATCTCAAAACCAAAATCATCCGATGATACAGCGTCATCAACAAGACTTAATTCCAGCGTATCTTCTGCTGAGTTAAAATCATCTAACGCCTCATCATTTTCTATTTCTAATACAAGCTCAGAGGCAGGCTCTGGGTCATCATCTTCATCACTTGATGATGCCGGTGATTTTAAAGCAGACTCTTTACCTTCACGTAAGGCATCAATGTGCGATATCAAGGAGACTGCCGACGTCATTGGTTCTCGAGCTTTAACTTTCGACAACATATCGGAAAGCAGGTCTAATGAATCATGCAAAGCATTGGACATATCTTTTGTGAATGAAACACGACCATCATTCACAGCAACAACTAAAGACTCCAATGCATGAGTTAGATCACCAACTGGACCAAGATCCGCCATGCGAGCGCCACCTTTTAAGGTGTGCAAGTGCCTCTGCAAATCTTGAACACTTTCTTCATCCTGGTTATTTGTATTCCATCGCTGCAAGCTATTTTCACAATTATCCAGAAGTTCTTCTGCTTCTTCCAGAAAAATTTCGACCAGCTCATCATCAATTTCAAAGTCATTGACAATAGACTCTGCTCCATCTTCCGATAAAGACTTTGCACTTGTTTCAATTGATTGCAGCTCTGTTTCTAATGCCCCGCTTAAATCACTAATGCGTTTCACTAATTCATTTTCTGGATTTAACTGTTGATTTTCATTCGTCAGAGCTTCGAGCATTTCTGAGACTTTGCTACTTACAGCATCGACAAGCAATACTCCGGAATCCAATATATCCAGATTATCTTTGCTAAGATACAAGCGAACGTATTTTTCTAGTCCTCCGCACAGCTCAGCTATTTCATTTACTTCGGCTGTACGTGCACTACCATATAACGTATGCAAAGCCCTCAGCAAATCTGCGTTTGCGGTCAGTGCTACTTCACCTTCATAATGCTTCTCAAGCATTTTTCTTATTTGTTGAAGATGGCTATTTGATTCATTCTTAAAAATATCAAATAGTACAGGATCTATATACACCTTTAACTTATCACTTGTGTCACTTTCAATATCGACACTCTGCTCTCCTGAATCTAATACCTCACCAACTTCTAACTCTATATATTCGTCAGTCTCATTAGTAACTAGTTCAACTGGCTCTTCATCCTGAAGATCTACATCTGTTGACAGTCCAACTTGTAATGCTTCTAACTCATCTGTTAAGTCGATGTCAAAGCCACTGCTAATAGCTTCATCTAATTCTTCAATATCTAAAACATTGGAATTATTTTGATCACTTGCAGAAGCAGCCTCTTCTATATCTAAAATTAACTCATCTTCTGAAAAATCGGCCATCACTTCATCTTCAGATATCTCAATTGATTCTTCTATATCAATTTCTAAAGATTCAGATTTTACATTCGTTTCAGATACAGGCAACTCTTCAAAATCTACTTGTAATTCATCTTCAATTTCAAAGCCGGTATCCAGCCCAATTTCTTCACTTGAAAGTTCCAAAATATCATCTTCTGCTTCTTGTGCTGAAGGTTCAATTACAGATTGTTCAACTTCTGTCACTTGCTCGCTAGTTACTGCGGGTTTTACTACGAGCTTTGACTTTTCACTCGTGGAAGCTTTTTTAGGCTTACCCATTGCATCTGCTTTATCCATCAGCTGATAAATGTTTGGAATGGGCTCTTTATTTCCTTTTAATTGCTCAATTAATTGGGGCAGTACGGCCAAGGCCTCATCCAGACTTTCGAATACTACCTGGTTAAGCGGGCATGTTTTTTCAATAACTCGATTAAGCATGCTTTCAAATGCCCACGCAAACTCACCAATTAAGTGCGCACCGATTAGTCGACCACTGCCTTTTAGTGTATGGAATGAACGACGGATAGTAGCTAACGCATCATTATTACTATTGTCTCTCGTCCACATAGGGACTTGTTCACTCAATGACGCAAGCTCTTCCATCGCTTCTTCAATAAAGATCTCTAATATTTCTTCATCTGCATCATCACTCAAAATAATATAGCGCTCTTCCTCAACTACATTTTCTGCTTGTTCTTCAACCTCATTACTGACTTCTAGATCTGAAGATACTGGTTCTTCCGGTATAACTTCATCATTAGAGACTTCATTGCCAACCGCTTTAATTGGTTCTACTACAGCATCTAATTCTTCGCTCTCTAACTTGTCTTCTACACCTTGACTATCAGTTAATGCATTTAGGCGATCTGCAGCTTCATTGCCAGAATTCATGGACAATTCAATATCTGGACGCCCTTCTAATAAAGACTCCAAGTAATACTCTACGCATGTAACAACATCGGCCAAATCATTCTGCGCTGATGGCTCAGGTATGATCTCTCCGTTCAACATCACCTTCGCGATATAATTACGAACACCATCAATCTGATGTTTAAGCTTCTGAACAGGCAACATAAACATTGCACCATTCACTTCATCTAAACGATTAATTACTAGCTCTAATGAACTCTTATCATCTGGCGTTTCGAAAAAGTTTAATATTGCCTGACGCGCCTCATTAAAGTCTTGCAAGCCTTCACGTATTACTGCAGATAATACTTCCTGATATTCTGACTCGGGCATTTCACTAAAGCCATCAAGTCGATTATTTCCTGCGTCTTCATCACCTGCAACAGAGCGATTTGCAATAAAACTATTCAATTGCGATTCAACAGAAAGTAATACGCCCGCCATATTCATAATGACTTCATCTGATGAATCGTGATCACCTGATAAAATTTCATTAACAATAGCTTGCTGCTCCATAACCTGTTCGCGAGGCATTCCTAAACCTAACATGGACAGTGTATCTGCTATTTTTACCAATAAATCTGGAAGATATTTTAAGCGAGTAACATCTTGCACATCGCTATGTACAAAAATCTCTAACGCATCTTTAACTTCTAACAAGTCTTCTCGTATGCCGGAAGATACTGAAGAGAGTAACTCGGAATTTAAACCGCCCATTCCAGAACGCGCTTCTTCCAGATCTGAATCTGCAGGCAGCAATTCTTTTAGACGGTATGTTTCTTTGATATTTTTTACACGTGGAGTTTCTGCTTTAACGCGAGCGACATAATATAAAAGATTTTTTAACAGCTCTGCTGGAATGTTTTCTGAAAACTCATCTTCACCAACATCGATTAGCTGCTTAATATTTCTATCGACCTGCCCAAGTAGCATTTTAATACTAACGTTTGCATCAATACCGTTTTCTAACAGACCTTCAACCAACGCTGAACTAATTGACCATATACGACGTGTTGCCGCTACAGGTGATTTTTTCTCTAATTCACCTAGCACCGCAAGAATACGCTTTAGGCTAGCTGATGTTTTTTCACCCTTAAACCAGCCAACTAATCCAATTTGGTAATGTGGTCTTAGTTTCTTTGCCGCTGCCGATAACTCACCAGCTTTTATAGCAGTGTCTGATTCTTCATCTTCGGGTTCAACGTCTGGAAAAAATAAAACATTTTCAGAAAGCAAACTAGCATTACGCGATGCACGTAAATCGTTTAGCAATGGCAACAATACCATTGGCACATCTTTACTGCCGGACTGTAAACTTTCTAAATAATCGGGAAGCTGAAGCATTGAGCGCATCAATACATCATATGCGTCGTCAAGCTTTTCTATTTTGCCATTCAATAGTGCTTCAGAAACTTTCTCCATTTCTTCCGCTAATTGTGCAGCACCATATAGCTCAACCATTTGCAAAGTGCCTTGTACCATATGCAAATGTTCAACCGATTCTCTTAGACGAGAAAGGTCTTCTGTATCCTCTATATACGCTGACAATGAAGCTTGAGCTTCTTGTAAAATCAGATCAAGTTCTTTTTTAACCCAGCGCAAGGAGTTATATTCAACAGTATCCTCTGTTTTCATATGTTCTGCCAAATATCCGATTAACCATTCAAAATAACAGTTTCAA
>Ga0316204_10007673_pt1 | contig 15579 bp, 13 predicted proteins | sample 6monrhotite_MG_2_FD_205661 | JGI IMG/M metagenome (GOLD analysis project Ga0316204, IMG submission 205661) | Microbial mat bacterial communities from mineral coupon in-situ incubated in ocean water Damariscotta River, Maine, United States -... | ecosystem: Environmental > Aquatic > Marine >... | reverse complement strand
AGTGTACCTGCTCGTCCAGCTAGACCCACCAGAAGATAATTAAATTGAAAAAGATGAAGAAAACGACATTATTAGTTATAGGGTTAGTGTTTGGAGGATTAATCAATGCTCAAAACTTTACAGATGCCCTCAGATATTCAGAAATGGAAACTCAAGGAACTGCTCGCTATACAGCCATGGGCGGTTCATTCAGCGCCTTAGGCGGTGAAGTTTCAGCCTTAAGCAAAAACCCTGCTGGCATCGGAATTTATAGAAATTCTGAATTTACCTTCTCAACTGCTTTTAATACAATTGATACTGAAAGTAGATACTTGGGTGAGACTAGAAGTGATGGAGGATTAAATTTTAACATTCCTAACATTAGTTATGTTGGGAGCTACAAAGGAGATGCTAATAGTTGGAAGAACTATTCTTTTGGACTCTCATACAATAGAATAACAACTTTTAATGAAGAATCTAGGTTAGCTGGAAATTCGACTAACTCTACCATTATAAATGATTATCTCGATATTCTTAACAACGACAATGCAGTAGTAGATGAAGTAAGTAGCTTCCAATACCCTTTTGGCCCTTCTGAAGCTTGGGATGTTTTAATGATAGACACCTTAACCAATAATTCTGGACAACTTACTTATGTTCCTTTAAGTGTTTCGTTTTATGGAGTAGACCCAAGTAATATAGAACAAAGTAGAGCAAGTAGAACCAAAGGAAATCAGTCAGAAACAGCCTTTACCTTTGGTGGAAATTATCAAGATAGATGGTTTATTGGTGGTGGAATTGGATTTCAAAGGGTTCGATTTGATAGAGAATACACCTATACAGAAAGGTACACTTTTGATGGAATAGTTGATCCTAATGAATTTTATGTAACAGAATATTCTGAAGAGATTTCGCAATTGATCTTAGGAACTGGAGTCAATTTTAAGTTCGGTGTTATCTATCGATTTAGTGATGCCTTTAGATTAGGCGGTGCTATTCATTCACCTACATATTTTGGGTTTTCTGAAGAGTTTGTCTATGAATCCAATTCTAAATTCATTAATGGCAGTGCAGAAAACTCTGGCGAATCCATAAGCGATTTCGACTATAGATTAAGAACTCCTGCACGTTTCATTGGAAGCTTAGCATATTTATTTATGAATAAGGCTGCTATTAATTTTGAATATGAGTTTGTTGATTATGCAACTGCTAAATTAAATGATTCTCAAAATTCTGCCTTTGACTATTCTCCTCAAAATGAAGGTATAGAAAGCACTCTCAATAGTGCTCACAATGTTAGACTTGGTGCAGAAATAAAAGAAGGTCCTTTTGTTTTTAGAGGTGGATTTAAATACAGCGACAACCCTTTCAACTCATCAATCGCCTTTAACCCTAATGAAAATCGAAAAACCTATTCTTTAGGTGGTGGCTATAGAAGCAAAAACTATAACATTGATGTAGCTTATTCTACCTTCAAGAGAAACTCATTGGATCAAATCTATGCTAGTAACCCTGAAGTAGCAAGTATTGAGTCAAGAGAACACAACCTTGTTTTTACAATTGGATGGAGGTGGTAGTACTACTTTTTTGACTTACTTTGAGCTAAATTTTAGCTCTATGAAACAGTTCTTTACAATCCTTGGTTTAATCACTCTGCTATACTCTTGTACTTCTGGATCAAAATCCAAAGAATTATCGGCAGATAAAAGATCCACATCAGTTATCTCAACTGATATGGAGATAAAGTATGACTCAAGCAAAGCTGAACTTTATGGTGCCGATCAATATGGAATGAGACCTTATGTAATTGCATTCTTAAAAACAGGGCCTAATCCACCTAAAGATTCAATCCATGCGGTAGAATTACAAACTGCACACATGAATAATATTGGTCGTTTAGCTGAAGAAGGAAAACTTGTTATAGCCGGTCCATTCTATGGAAAGGACAAGGGAGATTATAGAGGCATATATATTTTCGACACATCAAGCATCGACTCAGCCATGACCTATACTAAATCTGACCCTGCCATACAATATGGACTTTTTGTTATGGAGTTAAAACAATGGTATGGATCTGCTGCTCTAAAAGCTGTCAATGGGATACACCAAGAAATTGCTGAAATAGAAATTTAGAGCCCTTTTGCATCTGCAATTAACTCTGCCAGGTCGTATACCTTAATGGTCTCTTCCTTTTCTTTGTTTTTTACTCCGTCAGTCATCATCGTCATACAGAAAGGACAACCCACAGCAACAATGTTGGGATTAGCTTCTTCAACATCATCCATGCGTTCTATGTTAATTTCTTTTTCACCTTTCTCCGCTTCCTTAAACATCTGTGCCCCACCAGCACCGCAGCACAAACCCTTCGTCTTACATCGTTTAAGTTCTATTAAGTCAGCATCCAATTCTTCTATCAAATTTCTTGGTGCTTCGTATTCTCCATTTCCTCTACCTAAGTAGCAAGGATCGTGAAAGCTAATTTTCTTCCCTTTAAACGTTCCCCCTTCAATCTTTAACTTACCATCGTTAATTAGAGTTTGAAGAAATTGACTATGGTGTAATACATCATAATCCCCACCTAATGATGGATACTCGTTTTTTAAGGTATTGAAACAATGTGGACATGTCGTAACAATCTTTTTAACTTCATAGCCATTTAACACTTGAATGTTCGTCATGGCTTGCATTTGAAATAAGAATTCATTTCCTGCTCGCTTTGCCGGATCTCCAGTACAACTTTCTTCTGTTCCTAAAATTGCAAAATTTACACCTACCTCATTGAGGATTTTGACAAATGATCGTGTTACTTTTTTTGCTCTATCATCAAAACTACCAGCACACCCTACCCAAAACAATACTTCAGGTTTTTCTCCTTTGGCCAGTAATTCAGCCATCGTATTTACCTTTATTCCAGTCGTTTCACTCATTGTCTTTATTTTTCAAATACTTGAATTTTCACTTCTCTTTCAACTAAGTCAGTAAACTTACCTTCATATCGAGTAGCTTTTACTAAATGATTATCTATCCAATGGTAATTTCCTCCTCGAGGTTTACCCATTAACAAGCCATGAAATTTAAAGCCTTTCTCATCCAACCATTTTTCTGTTATCTCTCTATGGTCCTCTGTTCTTGAAGTGAAGTAAGTAATGATATCACCCTGGTCAAACCATTTGTTAATCGTAATCAAAGCATCAGGAAAGTGCTCAGCAGTAGCCATTCGCTCCGGTTCTTCATTTGGAATATCATCACAAATGGTTCCATCAATATCTATCAAATAATTTTTTTGACCTTCCTCTAGAATTGGACTTATTTTCTGTCCATCTACTTCTACTGTTTTGAGTTCTATCTTGTCTGTTTTAGCCTTCATCTTTCCAGTTTGCTCTATCGGTTTGAGAAAATTGCCATGGTGCTCCGTTATTTTCTACATTGGTAATCATGGCTGCCAATTCATTTGGCACTTTGGACTCTTCCATTACTAACGACCTTCTCATATCCATTATAATTGATAATGGGTTAATCGTTACTGGACAAGCTTCAACACAAGCATTACAAGTGGTACATGCCCACAATTCTTCTTCTTTTATATAATCTCCTAATAAAGATTTTCCATCATTGTGTCCTTCTCCATGTTTATCTATATTCTTTCCAACCTCCTCTAAGCGGTCTCTTGTATCCATCATAATCTTACGAGGTGACAACAATTTACCTGTTTGTGATGCAGGACATTGCTGAGTACATCGCCCACACTCAGTACAAGAGTATGCATCCATTAATTGCTTCCAGCTTAAATCTGTCACATCTTTAGCGCCAAAACGTTCAGGACTGGCATCAGTTTCTGCTGGAGCAGCATATGGATCTGCTGAAGGGTCAAACATCAATTCAACTTCCTTTTTAACGGAATCCATATTATCAAATTGAGCTTTTGGCTCTAGCTTAGAATAAAAAACATTTGGAAAAGCCAAGATAATATGAAAGTGCTTCGAATAAGGTAAATAATTCAAGAATAGTAATATACCAACTATGTGAAACCACCATGTACCTCTTTCAATAGCGATCAAAGCTGAAGTACTCATGCCTCCAAATATAGGCTCAAGCATAGAACTTAAAGGATAAATTCCAGCTTCAACATAATGCTCAACTCCCCTAGCTTGTAAAACATAATCGGCTCCATTCATGCTTAAAAAGGCTGTCATCAATAGCACCTCAACAATAAGAATAACGTTTGCATCAGTTTTAGGCCACCCTATCATTTCTCTGAATCCAAACCTTTTAATAGAGAGTACATTCCTTCTTATTAGAAAAATAACACAGGAAAATAAAACTAAAAACGCAAGGATTTCAAAAGACCCTATCAGGACGTCATATAACCCTCCCAAGGCAGCTGAAAATATTCTATGAGTCCCAAAAATACCATCAACAATAATCTCTAATATCTCGATGTTAATGATAACAAATCCAAGATAAACTAAGATATGTAGTATCCCCGAAATAGGTTTTTTAACCATTTTAGACTGCCCTATAGCCACCATGAACATTTTCTTCCAACGTTCGCCTTTACGGTCAGTCAAGTTTATATCTTTTCCAAGATTTATGTTTCGAATGATGGTCCTTAAATTTTTTGAAAACCAAAAAGTCGCTCCTAAAACAATCAGTATAAAGATAATATTTTCGATTCCCATATCCATTTCTTTTGTTAAAGCTAGCTATTAAGGCTCTTGCTGTTTGTTCTTATTTCTTCTACCAAAGATAGAAAAATGAACATATCGCTCAGGGTTTAAGCGCATATCTAGCAACAATTTGTCAAGATCATTAGCTGCTGCCTCTATATTAGTATATAAAGTATCATTATTCATCAATGCTCCTAACGATCCTTGTCCACTATTTACTTTTTCCATTAACTCAGCAACCTGTTGCATTGCTATAGAAGCGTTAGCTACGGTTTCTTTTAAATTTGACCCGGCCAATGAATCTGTAATTGCTTCTACATTATCTAAAGTAGCAGTAAGCTTCTCATTATTTTCAGCAAAATTCTTTGTAATGGATTCTATGTTTTTAAAGATATTTTTAATGTGCTGTCTTTCTTCGATTACTAATACATCAACCCTGCCCATAGTCCGTTCAAAGATTTCCAAAGAACTTCTAATACTTGAAAAACTTGAATTTAAATCAGTACGTGCCTTATCATTAAAGATAGAACTCACTATTAAAATAGCCGAATCCACTTGTTGAATTAAATCCTCCGCTTTAGCTTTTAAGGGAGCAATCTGTTGGTTAACTGCATCAGATAAGGTTGGCTCAATATCAGATGTTAAGGTATCCGCACTTTGAGCAGCTATACTTGATCTTCCTAACTGCAATTGAATTGATTTTGAACCTAACAAATCAGATGTGATTTTAGCTTTTGTATCCTTAGGAATAGCAAAATGAGGATCAGTAATTGCAAATTTAACTACCAGCTCACCAGAATAATCAGGAAGAAATTTAATTTCCTCAACCTGTCCAACTTTAAATCCATTGATTAAAACTGGATTTGAGGTACTTAATCCACCAATTTGCTGATATACCGAATAAAAGTGTCGGCTTTTATTCAGAATATTCATCCCCTTCAAAAAATTAGCACCCCAAAATAGTAGGCCAATTGAGAGGAGCATAATGAAACCTACTTTAACTTCTTTTTTGATTTTCATTGTGGCTAAATTAGCTATTTATGTTGCTTTAAAATTTTAACTGCTTCACCCACAGCAATTCTTTTATTCCCATAAAAGGCAATAACAAAAGCATCTTGGAAACCACTCTTTTTCACTTCTTCTTGTAATCTGTTTGCCGCTTCCCAGCTTCTTTCTTTGCCATAAGTATATCGAAACAATCCCCCAGCTTCGTAAAAGTCTACTCCATCTAAACCTTTAAAGTTACTTGCTGTTGTTTCTAGCTTAGTTGTAGTTGTTGCCAATTGGACTTTAAATACCAGCTCTTTTTTGCCTTGTCTTTCTTTTGAAGTTTTTGTTTCTTCATTCTTTTTGCTTTCATTCTTTGACTGAACTTGATTTCCCCCTTCTACCTCTTCTTTTATTTTCTGATCAATCATTATTGCAGCCTTACCCTCTAACTCTTCTTTGTATTCCCTAAATGCTCTAAATACAGCTGAGGCTAAATAATCTTGCCCTAATTCAGACATTAAAAACTTCTGTTCATTAGCATTGGTTAGAAACCCTGTTTCTATCAAAACTGATGGCATCGTTGTTCGATGTAAAACAAGAAAGTGATCCATCTTAACTCCTCTATCCCTTCTCCCAACTCTTTCTCTAAATTGTTTTTGAATTTTTTCAGCAAAAGCAATACTTTGATTTTGATACACACTCTGAGTGATACTCATTGCTATATACGATTCTGGAGAATAGGGATCAAAATTTTCATATTTCTCTTCATAATTATCTTCTAATAAGATAACTGAATTTTCTCTCTGCATGGTCTTCATATTAGATTGAGACTTTGCATTACCCATCACAAATGTCTCCGTACCAAAAGCAGCTGAATTAGCGGCTGAATTAGCATGAATACAGATAAACAAATCAGCTTTTGCCCGATTGGCAATTTTTGCTCTTTCATCCAACTCTACAAAAACATCTGTTTTCCGAGTGTAGATTACATTTAAATTCTCAAAATTTTCTTCCAAGTATTTTCCAAGCTTCAAGGATACTGCTAAGGCAACATCTTTTTCATAACTGTGACTCCCCAAACAACCTTTATCTTTCCCGCCATGCCCTGCATCTATAACAACGGTACGAAGTTTGCCAAAGAAATCTTTTTCAGTTTGTGGAAATACTGAAAAAGAAAAAATAATTCCAAATAAAACTGTTACTAAATATCGTATAATCATTAGGCTTTGCACAGATCGATTTTAAATAAATTAGTTAGTTTTGATGACAATTCCAATAGCGGTATTTCATACAAAAATAGTGGTTTAGTCTTGCGCTCTATTTCAATCATTTCTCGGTTTTTCATCTCACTAATGTTAATAACTGTTACCTCACTCTTTAGCTTGAATGCTCAGGAGGGTAATAATTCTATTGATTCCAATAATCAAACCAAAAGCGCAAACGATAGCCTGCTAAAGGCTGATGAAGCTGCAATAGATACAAGCATCTCTAAAGATGCCATTAAATCTGAGGTTGATTATGATGCCAAAGATTCCATGAAATTTGACATGAAAGATGAGAAAGTATATCTATATGGTGAAGCTCAAGTAAATTACGAAAACGTGCAACTTAACGCCAATTACATAGAAGTTGACATAAGAAACAACACTGTATTGGCAAATGGGATGCCAGATAGTAGTGGTAAAATGCAGGGATTACCTGTATTTAAAGAAGGTGCTCAAGAGTATCAGGCTGGTAAAATGATCTATAACTTTAAAACCAAGAAAGGGAAAATATCTGAAGTAAAAACACAAGAGGGAGATGGTTACATCAAAGGAAATGAAGTTAAAAAGACTGGAACAGAAGTAATGTACATCAGAGATGGATATTATACAACTTGTAATTTAGATGAACCACACTTCTCACTAGCTACTTCTAAACTCAAGATAATCCCTAATGATAAAATTATCACTGGCCCTACAGTTCTTAAGGTTGATAATGTCCCTACTCCACTTGGTCTTCCTTTTGGTTTTTTCCCTAACAAAAAAGGGAGATCCTCTGGAATTATAATCCCTACTTATGGAGATTCTAGAAACCTAGGCTTCTTTTTAAGAAATGGTGGTTTTTATTGGGGAATTAATGAATATGTAGATGCGAGTTTAACTGGAGACATATATACCTTAGGTAGTTGGGGGTCCAATTTAACCACTAGATACAGAAAACGTTACAAATACAATGGCAATGTAAACATTAACTACTTCAAGAGAGTTAATAGTTTCGAAGAGTTTCCAGATTTTAGTGAATCTAATGAGTTCTTTGTTCGTTGGTCTCATTCTCAAGATTCAAAGGCTAGACCTGGAAGTAGGTTCTCAGCAAATGTTAATGCTGGTAGTCGAAATAATTTCACCAACAACCTCAACAGTTTCACTCAAGACTACTTAACTAATACTTTCCAGTCCTCTATTTCTTACAGCAACTCTTTACAAGGTACTCCTTTTAACTTCACTGCTAGCGCTAGACACGATCAAAATACTCAAACAGGTGCTTTTAACGTGAACTTGCCTGATGTTGCTTTCAATATGTCTCGTCAATACCCTTTTAGATCCTTAGGAAAGATTGGCAATCAATGGTGGCGAAATACTTACAAAAACTTTGGGTTTTCATACTCAGGTTCAGCTACGAACCAATTGAGAACAAACGATACATTAATCTCATTAAACAACCTTGGAGAACTAAGTCAAGATTTTAGAAATGGGGTAAGGCACAATATTCCACTCAATACTTCTTTCAAATTTCTAAAACATGCAAACCTAAGCCCTAGTATTAATTATAGTGATGTATGGGCTTTTGAAACTATCAGGAAAGAAGTTGACCCAAAAACTAACTTAGCAATTAAAGATACTGTAGCTGGATTTGCAAGAGGGTATAACTGGAATTTCAGTACTGCTTTGACAACTAAATTTTATAGCTTTTATCAATATCGCAAAGGAAAAATACAAGCCATCCGACATGTAATGACTCCTTCAATATCATACAGCTATCAGCCAGAAATCACCAAAGGACTGGAGAGTTACAGGGATACTTTAGGAAAAAATGTTGAATACTCCATTTTTGAAGGAGCTGTGTACGGAGCAACCAATAGAATTAGAAGTGAGCGAATAGGGTTTAACCTGCTCAACAATATTGAAATGAAGGTGAAATCCAAAAAAGATTCTAGTGGCGTTAAAAAAATAACCCTTCTTGAAAACTTAGGTTTTAATGCAAATTACAACATCACCGCAGACTCACTAAAATGGTCTCCACTTTCTGTTAATGGTCGAACGAGAATTGGCAAATTCCTTACACTCCAATTCAATGGAACTTTAGATCCTTACGCTATCGGCTTTGATATAGATAGCACTACCAATGAAAAAACAAACATTCGTAAAATTGATAAAAGTTGGAAAAGCCAAGAAGGAGAACTTTTTAGACTTACTTCAGGCTCGCTAGCGCTTAATTTCTCATTGAGAGGTGGAAAAGGGAAACAGACTGAGAAAAAGACAAGTAAATATGCTTCAGAAGAAGAATTGGAATTCATTAATCAAAATCTCGACCAATACATAGATTTTAGCATTCCTTGGTCATTAAACATTAGATACAACATTAGATACAATAAGACTTTCTTTGAGAGCAATGTAACTCAAACTCTTAACTTTAATGGCGATTTAAGTGTTACCGAAAACTGGAAGGTTGGTTTTAATTCTGGCTGGGACTTTGAAAGAGAGGATTTCACTTATACCTCGGTCAACATCAACAGAGACTTACATTGTTGGCAAATGGCAATCATATGGATCCCTTATGGCCCAAGACAAAGTTACAACCTAACATTAAACGTTAAATCAGCGGTATTACAAGATCTAAAATTAAACCGAAGAAGAGATTTTTACGATGTAATTCAGTAAGTTCAAAACATTTTTATATCCTTGCCAAACATAAACCTTCAATAAGTTTGTTACCATTGACTTTTTAAGATGAAAAAATCTGCTATTTCTATTGCTTTAGCAACTATTATTGTATTTGGATCAAGCTGTGCAAGTGTTGTTAGCAAAAGTAGTTATCCTATAAAAATCACTAGTAGCCCTTCAGAATCTAACATTCTGATAAAAAATAGAAGCGGGATGGAAATATACTCCGGTAAAACTCCAAGCTCATTAATTCTTGATGCTAGTTGTGGTTTCTTTAAAAGAGAACTATACCAAGTTAAATTTGAAAAAGAAGGTTATGACACTAAAACCATGTCGATTTATTTCAAGGTTGACGGTTGGTATTTTGGAAATATACTATTTGGCGGTTTAATAGGCTTCTTAATTATTGATCCTGCAACTGGAGCAATGTATAAAATAGCTACTCCTTATATCAGCGGGACTTTATCAAAATCAAGTACCTCAATTGACAAAAAAGAACTCAAAATATATGACATGAATAATATTCCTAAAGAATGGAAAGAGAATTTAGTTCTCATAGAGCAATAAAAAAGCGGCTAAAGCCGCTTTTTTTAATTTATATCTTTCTCATTAAAGTCAATACCATATTCTTTCAACTCCTCCAAAACAGGTATATAAATGTCCTTTTTAATTGGAATATGAATTCCAGCTTCATTAATCTTTCCTTTTAAAATCATTTTTGCCGCTATTCCTACAGGGAGTCCCACAGTTTTGGCCATAGCAGTATGAGTTTGATCGTCCCCCTTAACTACCATAGAAGAGTGCTTTTCAAAAAGTTCACTACCTTTCTCATATACAAACTTATGCCACATCACAATCATATCTTTATCATCAGCTCCTAAAGTCCATTTTTGCTCTAGTATTTTTTGAAGTATCTGAGCAGGAGTTGCATTTTTTAACCCAATTGGGATTTCTTTGAAAAGATCTAGCCATTCCAATTTCTCAAACAACTCAATTTCATCATGAGCCAAATTGAGGTAATGTCTTAATTTGAGTTCAACAGAATCTGTAGGGTTGTAAGGTAAAAAAAGATTGATAAACTCTCTATAGGTCATATTTTCAGAGTTTGCTATGGTATAGCTATCATCCGTGGCTCCAATTTGCACAAAAGAATCCCATGCTCTACAAAAACCTGGCCTCCTTAGGGTTCCTCTATACATAGTTTTAATATCTTCTAATCCATATACTTCTCTGTACTTTAAGGAATCCCTATTGGCTATTCCTTCAAATTTGCCATATCCCTTTATATTAATGCGCTCTGTTCTTCGAAAAACTTTGTTGTATGGAATGTATTTATAAGTCCCTTCTTGAATAAATTTAACAGTTCCTCCCTGTCCTGCAAGTACAACATTTCTTGGATTCCAAGTAAATTTATAGTTCCATGGATTATTATCGCTTTCAGGAGCTACTAATCCTCCTGTAAATGTTTCAAAATCTCTTAAAGTCCCTCCTCCATCTCTAATCTCATCAATTACTTTCATTGCAGAAAGATGATCTATACCAGGATCAACACCTATCTCATTAATAATTATTACACCTGCCCTTTTTGCTTCCTCTTCTAAGGCTTTCATTTCTTTAGAAATGTATGAGGCGGTAACCATATGCTTTTTATACTTAACACAATCTCTAGCAACATCAATGTGCATGCGTGCAGGAAGCATAGATATAACAATATCAGCCATTTTTACTAATTCAGTTCTCTTGTTCTCATTTGTAACATCAAACTCAATACTATCAACACCTTCAAGGTCAATTACTTCAGCATCTAAAAACTTAAAATCTCTATCAGCTATGGTTAGTTTCCAATCATTACTCTTAGCATTATCAGTTAAATACTTAATCAATGTTCCTGAAGATCGCCCAGCCCCAATTAATAAAATCTGTTGCATATATTTTAAATAAGCGCCTAAATTAATTGAATTAAAAGTTCAATTTTTAAAGAAGCCCTATTAATTATACTCAATTACTATCTTTGGATGATGCAAAAAAAATTTCTACTGTGGGGGTTTATATTAGGCACTATAGCCGTAATTATCGGGGCGCTAGGCGCTCATGCTTTAAAACCTCATCTTACTATAAATCAACAGAATAGTTTCGAAACTGGGATACGATACCAAATGTATCATGCCTTATTGTTTCTTTTAATCGCAAACTTTGAAAAGCTTCAGTCAAAAACAATACTATACCTTCTGAGTACTGGAACCATCTTTTTTTCACTATCAATTTATCTTTTAAACCTAAAATCACTTCTTGGGATGGAATTCTTGAGCTTCCTTGGCCCCATAACTCCAATCGGAGGGTTATTACTTATCAGTAGCTGGATAATCTTAATTATTAAAGCTCTAAAAATTAAAAATACTCCTCAATAAATGTGTGGAATTGTTGGAATTATTTCTCAAAATGAAGTTCTAAAAAATGAACTTTCTCAATTGCATAGTGGAATTGAGAAACTAGAAAAGAGAGGACCTGACGCATCTGGATCTATAAATTTTGGCAATGCAGCTTTCGGACATAGAAGATTATCTATAATTGATACGCAAGAATCTGCTAACCAGCCTCTTTCAGAGCAATCAAAGAGATATACAATTATTTTTAATGGTGAAATATATAATTATAAAGAGCTTAGAAAAGAATTAATTCAGGAAGGCTATCAATTTTTAACTGAGAGTGATACTGAGGTAGTACTCAATGCATATGTTCGTTATGGCACAGCGTTTTTAAATAAACTTAATGGCTTTTTTGCACTTGCAATTTATGACAAGCACGAAAAGAGTACGCTTTTAGCTAGAGATCGTTTTGGCATTAAACCACTACTATATTGTAATACTGAAAAACACCTGTATTTTGCTTCAGAGATGAAATCTCTATTATCATTTGATATACCAAAAGAGCTAGATAACTCTTCTATATATACCTATCTTCAGTTAAATTATATTCCCGAACCTCATTCTATTTTTAAAAATGTAAAAAAATTAGAACCAGGACATTATTTAAAAATAGACAGCACTCTAAGGACTCAAAAAATTCCTTTCTATCAATTAAATTATCCAATTGATGGTAGTAATTATGATACTATCTCTTATGATGATTCTCAATCAAAATTTATAAATCTACTTGATGATTCAGTACAAAAGAGATTAGTTTCTGATGTCCCATTGGGAACATTTCTAAGTGGTGGGATCGACTCTTCGTTGATCACAGCTTTAGCTTCTAGGCATGTGAAAGACCTGTCTACTTTTTCTATTGGCTTTGCTGACGACCCACATTTTGATGAAACAGAATATGCTCTGGCTGTATCTAAAAAGTACAAAACCCAGCATCATGTATTTTCGCTCTCAAGAAAAGATCTATTACAGAGTTTACACGAAACCATAGACTATATAGATGAACCATTTGCAGATTCATCAGCACTTGCAGTTAATGCTCTTAGCAAGGAAACATCTAAACACGTTAAAGTGGCTCTTTCAGGAGATGGTGCCGACGAACTTTTTGCTGGTTATAACAAACATCATGGTGAGTACCTGATGAGACAAGCCGGTTTAAAGCAAACCATGGCAAAAAAGATGAAACCTATTTGGGAGATATTACCTAAATCTAGAAATAGCAAACTCGGCAACTTGTTTAGAAAAATTAATAAATTTTCTGAAGGGGCTAAACTCTCTACATCTGAACGATATTGGCTATGGGCTGGTTTAATGAATGAGGCTGATGCATCTAACTTAATGCTAAAGAAAGCTTCTCCAGACATCTATTTAAAAAGAAAAGAACAACTATTATCCCTTCTTCAGAATAGTACTGACTTTAATGATGTATTATTTACTGATGTAAAAATGGTCTTGCAAAGTGATATGTTAAGAAAAGTAGATTTAATGTCAATGGCAAATGGCTTAGAAGTAAGAACTCCTTTTCTTGATCACAGACTTGTGAATTTCTCCTTCTCACTAACTTCTAAATATAAAATCAATGGTGAAATGAAGAAAAGAATTGTTCAAGATGCTGCAAGAAAATTATTACCCGAAAAGCTGTATAATCGCCCTAAGCAAGGCTTTGAAGTTCCTCTGCTGAATTGGTTCAACAAGGATCTCTATGGACTCATTCACGATGATTTATTATCCGATTCATTCATTAAAAACCAAAACCTTTTTAATCCATCTTACGTAAACCAATTGAAAAACCAATTAAAATCTTCTAACCCTTCAGATTCGCAAGGTAATATTTGGGCACTTATAGTGTTCAATTCCTGGTGGAAGAGATATATTGATTAATTTTATCGACGAAAATAGGTCTTTGTAAGATGAACGAATAAATGGCTAAAGTTTTAAGAATTATAAATAGGTTCAATTTAGGTGGACCAACTTTTAATGCTGCTTTATTGACTAAGCACATGGCTCCAGAATTTGAGACATTGTTAATCGGTGGAAAAGAGCAAGAAAGCGAGGAAAGTTCAAAACACATTCTTGACGATTTGGAAATTGATGCTCATCTAGTTGATGAGATGCAGAGAGATATTGGTTTTAAAAACGATAGGGAAGCTTACAAAGAGATTAAGAAAATAATTAAGGATTATAAACCTGATATAATCCATACCCATGCATCAAAAGCTGGTGCTATTGGCCGGTCAGCAGGAATTGCATATGGAAAAGCAAAAATGGTTCACACCTTCCACGGTCATGTATTTCATTCCTATTTTGGAAATCTTAAAACCAACCTTTACAAAAACATTGAGCGTGCACTTGCTTTAAAAACAGACAAGATTGTAGCCATTAGTGCTAGGCAGAAAGTTGAATTAGCTAAAAAATATAGAATCTGTTCTGAAGATAAAATAGAGGTAATTCCATTAGGTTTTGATTTACAAAAGTTTAATTGTGATTCGGAAAATAAAAGAGCTTCTTTCAGAAAAAAATACAATGTAGATGATGACGAAATAGCTATTGGAATAATTGGCAGATTGGTTCCAATTAAGAACCATAGATTATTTTTAAAGTCAATAAAAGAATTGAAAGAAAGGTCCTCCAAGAAGATCAGAGCTTTTATAGTTGGAGATGGGGAAGAGAGAGAGAATCTCAAGAATTATGCATCTGAATTAGGGCTAGACTTCTTAAATGGCGAGTTTAAAGAAGGAATGAGAGCTACAGTACATTTTACTTCATGGATTAAGGAAGTTGACTGGGTAAACGCTGGACTAGATATTGTTGCTTTAAGTTCCTTTAATGAAGGTACACCCGTTAGTTTAATAGAAGCTCAAGCATCTGGCACTCCTATTGTTAGCACTAATGTTGGAGGCGTGAGTAATATTGTTAAATCTAATAAAACTGCATTATTAGTACAAAAAAACAAAAAAGAGGACTTTTATCATAAATTAAGTAGCCTTGTAGAAAACGACTCCTTAAGAGAAAAGATGGGAAAAAATGGCTGGGAGTTTGTACATGAACAATTCCATTATAGTAGACTTGTAAAAGACATGAGCAATCTTTACAACAATCTTTTAAAAAATTATTAAATCCTTTCCATCTATTAATTTAATAGATTTGCACTTCTTACATTTTATCTATGATTAAAAGAGTATTAGGTTTAGTAATTGTATGCTATTATTTGGTTTCTTGCAAACCCCTTAATCCTAGCATTATGTTTAAAACTTCAAAAGATTTTAAATATGATGAGCACAAGCAAGATTCTTTAGCTGAATATAAAATTGCTCCTAATGATTTATTAACCTTTAGGTTATTTGCTAACAATGGAATTAGGTTACTAAATGTTGGGAATGAAAACATTCAACAATTTCAGCAACTTAACCTAGGTATTAATTATTTAGTAGAGCATGATGGATATGCTAATCTGCCTATTATTGGTCGTGTTGATCTAAACGGGAAAACTATAAGAGAAGCCGAATTTTTCCTTGAGGAATTATTTAGTAAAACATTTGTAGACCCTTTCATCTTACTGAATATTGCTAATAGAAGAGTTACCGTTTTTACAGGTAC
>Ga0316204_10007672_pt1 | contig 15579 bp, 16 predicted proteins | sample 6monrhotite_MG_2_FD_205661 | JGI IMG/M metagenome (GOLD analysis project Ga0316204, IMG submission 205661) | Microbial mat bacterial communities from mineral coupon in-situ incubated in ocean water Damariscotta River, Maine, United States -... | ecosystem: Environmental > Aquatic > Marine >... | reverse complement strand
CACATGAATCAATAATGACGGTATCGCCATCCATTATGCCCAGTTCAACCATCGAGTCACCCGCCACCTGAAGCGCATAACGGTTATCGCCGCCAAACATCTGATTAAGGTTAACGCTGTCGTAGCCAGATATCGCTTCAATAGGCTGACCTGCTGCAATTCTACCCAGCAGAGGAATAGTTATACCCTGTTCCACTCCATCATCCGGTAAGCGCAAACCTCGATGAGAACCTTCTTCATTTAACAGGTATCCCGCTGCCAGCAAGGCTTTTACATAGCGATGGGCCGTGCCTTGGGATTGAATACCGATACCTTGTGCAATCTCTGGGTACGTAGGCGCATGGCCACAGCGCAGAATGTAGGCCTGTATAAAATCCAGCGTACGTTTTTGGCTATCGGTTAACATAATCGTTCTCTCTACATTCTCAATAGAGAAAGAATAGAGAATATTTAAAGCAATAGCAAGAGACAATGAAATAAACGGACCTACTAAAAGACAAGCGTATTTATATTACCAAAAAGGAAAATCAGGTAGGTCGGGCAACATAAACTGGGAGTCGCCCAGGAAAGTAGACGCTATTGCACTTAGTGTATACCGCTTATACATACAATTTCTAATAAGCAGTTCAAGCTGGGACAGACAACCCTTAACTTCTATGTCACAGTTAACGTACACTACTAATCATTACAGTAATTTAGCTTTACTATTGGATTGCTGCCCTTTAGCAAGGCGTTATATTTAAAAAGGAAAAAAATGAATAAATACATGCTCGCAATTACCGCAATATTTTTCACTAAAACAGTTATTGCTAGTAACATTTGCAATGAAGCAAAATCTCAATTTAACGAAGCCGTTAGTGTTTACAAAAAAGAAGGTAATTCTGCTTTTATGGCTAGAATATTAAAAAATGGCCCATTAGAAAAAGACACGAGATCATTAGGGCAGGCTCAAAGCCTAGGGCAAATTGAACAGTATTTTGGCCCAATAACATCAGCTTCAATTCTAAGCACTAAAGCACTTGGTAATAAATCTTGCTATATTATTGCTATTCTTGAGTATAAAAACGGACCTGCTTTTGCAGTTGCAAATTATTACAAAGGCACTAAAGGTATTGGGGCAACATCTATGTTCTTTAAAACAGAACCTGAATCTATATTACCTAAAGAGTTTCTCGTAAAATAAAACAAGACAATCAAGCATGCGCAAAAATTTCGCTTGGAACGGCCAAACAGCAGCCGGCCACTTAATTTAGGTATTCAACTAATAACGTCCGCTTCAGGTCACACAAGCTGCATAGCCTTATTAGAAACTTATTCCTCGATACGTTATTTTTTACGCACGAAAATTAGACGCCAGCACCTAGGCCTTTGTAAGTAACCAGGGCTGGTCTTCTTCAATCATTTCATACACCTGTTTTAACAACGCATCCTCTGTACCATTAAACGCTACCCACTCTTTTTTATTACCCCGGTGAATAGGCGTTAATTCAAGCGGAGCGTGACTAGGTGCAGGTACATCGTGGTGGTAAGCGCAAAGCGGTAATACCTTTGCATGGGCCCAGGGTTTTGTTCGTCCATCAATATGGTGCAAGGAAATAAACTTAGTGCTCTCCTGTTCCTGCATCTCTGTGGTATACCAGTTTTTGTTCAAACAGCAGATACAACCAATTTCACCAATTTTATTCGCCAGACGTTTTTCGATGGCCGTGGCATTACGCCCAGCCAATCCTTTTCTTTTAATTGGCTTGGTTGATTTATTAGTGGGTTTGCTAGATGGGTTTTGAGTGGCTTGTTTAAGCGACTTTTCTTGCAGAGCCTTAGCCTGTGATATTTTTTTATCGTATTCTTCATTGCTGTATACAGCAGCAGCTTCATTTACCTGAAACTGAGCTGTTTGTGATTCCGCTTGTTTAACAGCGTACTTGACTGCTTGTTTTTCGGCTTGTCTTTTAGATGCTTTTAACTTTTTTTCCCACTGCTCATTAATATAAACAGGATCTGCCATGCGAGCCTGATTTTTTTCATACGCACGAGCTTGCGCCGCCTTTTGTTTATCCTGAAGCTTCTGTTGGTAATCAGCTGATGCTAGCTTTTCTTTCTGTCGTTCAATTTGGCGATTACGCGCCGCATTCGCTTTAGCGATCTTTTTTTCATACTCAGACTTATCTTCAGACATACAACTTAATACACAACACAACTTTTCAAACAGCAGGCGAATATAGCAAAGATTGAGGATTAAGGCATTAGTAAATAGATCTGTCCCCTTATATTTCCCTTTTATTTCTTGACACCGCAGACACTTGCTATATTTTAGTCTGATACAGACATTTGGTATAAACCACAACTAGAACTTAAATCAGTTACCCTGCCTGAAATACTCTTGTCTCTAGCTTGAGCACTTAAAATCATACTTAGTTGAGCACTTTCGTCGCCTTTTATCCAGCACCTTTTAGATCCCATAGCCCCAGGATCTGTAGGGCATGTTTCGCATGCATTAACGCCACTAGCATTTACAATTTTAAACATTACCCACCCCGCCCGATATGTTAGGTTCTTTATTTTACCTGTTGGTATTGGTTCAGAAGCATAAGTTGATAGAGAGATTAAAGCTAAAAGTAAAACTCCGTATCTGTACATTTTAATTCCTCGATAAATAAATGAAATTTACAGCCCACATAACTTGTGGTTTCTAGCGTGCTTCTGCTTTATAAAAGTTCGCTTGAAACTATGAACGTTTATGTGACAGTTAATGCCTATTAATTTAATTAATAAAGTTCGATGTTTATTGTCTAATATTATCATTTAAATGATTATTTAAGTGTATATAGTATTTTAACCTCTTCCAAAAGTTTGCTTCCAAATAATTGACAGCTACTCTTTCCAACTATATGAATTTTTTCTGTGTGGTTTGTGCTGTAAGCACCATAGAGTGCCAGCCCTGACCAGCCGCACTATTAATGTCATATATAAATTCATTGTTATTTGTGGAAGCGCTACAACCTGCTTTCGAAGTAACTTCAGTTCCTCCTGAAATAGTTACTCTAACTAATCCTGTGTCAAGAGCAGTTACTGTATTAATAGCTGCATTATTTACTTGCCCAGCTATTGCTGATTGAGATAACAAAATAGACACGCATATTGCTTTTAATGTATTAAATTTCAAAATTATTTTTCCTGATTTATTTCGTGCAAAACGACTAATTGAGGGGGACATGTTGATTTGAGTTTCGTTGGACGATTTTAAGCTTTTTTACATTGACATAATGCCAGTTATAACTGCGTAACCACCTGTACATGTAACGTTATCTATTAATAATCTGATGTCATTTTTTGCAGCTTTAGAGGCTAATACCATTGCGTACATGTTCTTCCCATGATCTGTTGTGTCAGTAATTTTATATACTTTATAAGTATCTGTATGTGGACAAGTTGCTGGGTTGATTATTGTTGAACCAATCATAGTTACACCTATGTTGCCTAGAGCATAGGTAGCAATGGAATTGACTTTCTCTGAGCTTGTATAGGTAACAGCGGCGTGAGCAGATGTGCTTATGATAAATATTAGTAGAGCTTGTAATAATAAAAATATTTTTTTCATAAGAGTCCTTTTGGTAAATTGTTATTTAATATTCCTAACGCCGAGGTAAGCAACGAAGTTGACTGTTTAGCATGGTCAGAGAGAGTTCAGTTTTTTTCATCGACTTGTCCGACTTAATAGCTATGTATTTATTCTATATTTATTGTTAATACTTATTGATCGTAGGTGGCATCTATTACCTGAATCTCTTTGCAAGTCATTTATTTCGATGTTAACCTTTCTTGTAACCTATAAATACTATTTTCTTCATTTACATTACCTTTTTAAAATATATTATGCCAAAGGCTTCAGGGCACAATAACTTATAATGCTTAGTATAACCTTGCAATTGAAAATTATTATATATCCGTCATTGTTGTTCTCGACTAGTGTTTACCTATACTTCAATTAAACGCAATTCCTGTAACAATAGCTGTAGTATTATTAGTGCAACCATTTGTATGATCTGTGCCAGCTGTTGGACTATCTGCATACCAAACAGTTACTAACTTTCCACTTGCTTTTGCAGTCAACAAAGTACTTAGTAGGCTTTTACCTGCATCTGTAGTCTGGTCAAAAATGAAATATTCTCCCCAGTTATTACATGTGTTGGCTGGTTGCGTTTGAGAGCCAAATAAAACAACATTTGAAGTATGAACTCTTATTCTCCATACATCTAAGCCAGCAGCGAAACCTGCGTACACATTAGAACTGATTACCATAAAAACAAGTGTATAAATTATTTTTTTCATGTTACTTCATCCAAATAGATCGTAAATATTTATGAGTCTTAATATTATTTAGCGAACCCCAAGATCAATAGTTGTCACTATAGGTATAGGTGCGTATGTCGCCGGTGGTGCAGAACATTCTTTGCTATACACCGTTACAGTTTCTTGTGTTGTTTTTGCAGTAAGCGCAACAGAGACCATTGCCTTATCTAATTCTGTCACTACTTTAATTAATGCCCATGTACTATTACCACAATTAGGGTCAACAATTTTACCGTCAGACATCATAATCATAACCCCATTCCAGCCAGTGCTTGTATTGGGTGATATTACCTTTATCTTACCTGTTACATCAGCTGAAAATGAAAAGTTTGAAACTAACATTAACGATATAACGGATATATATTTTTTTATCATAATAAATTACCTCTAATTCATAAATATAACAATCGGTTAAGTGGCCATCCAATTTAATCTCATTTTATTTAATGCGAATACCAAGCACTACAGGCTTATTGTATTTGCAAGCTCCAGTCGATAAATACAATTGGACATCTCTTTGTGCTGCTACTGCTGTTAAAGCAGCTGAATACGATCTTTGTATACCCTCATCCGCATTTATAAATGCTTGTGATTGAACAACACCTGGTGCGCAACCTGCTGGATCACCTACATTACCATCAACATATATAGACACCTCAGCACCCTGAGACTCAACATGAGTTAACTTTACCGGTACACCATAACCAGCATAGATAGAGCTGCTGATAAATGTAAATAACACACCTGATAACAATTTTAACTTATAAGTCATTTATACAATTCTCATTTAAATTTATGGTGGACATATTTATTAAAGACCAGTAATGACTAAGGGGTGCATTATATTCTGCGATACGCCTACAAGATAAAATCTTGAATTTGTGGTCATAAATTTAACCTTTATAACCTACTTCATCCTATATATGCACCTAATACTAAGAATAAGTATTAAAAAAACAATAGAATGCAGTTTGCCCTGTCCCAGTTAATCTCTAATTACGCACTGTCAAATAACGAACTGATTCTGTATCTGCCCATGCATCACAATTACCAGCGCCAGTAATATCTACAAGTTTACCTGATGCGAATGCCATTAAAGCCTGTGAAATCATTACTTTATCAATTCCTTTTATTACATAACGATAATTACTACCTACGCCACAGCTTGGAGAATCATGCGTTACACCCATTGGAAGGTTAATGAATAACGCACCATCTATAAGAGCTGCAGTACTTCGAGTCGATACAGTTGACCTAATATTTACATTAGCTATATCACCTGCAACTAAAACACCTGACATTAAAACTGCTGACATACCAACAAAAAACTGACCAATTTTCATTTTTTCTCCTTAGATTTCTTACTAAACACAATGTTTACTTTAATTTTAAATTCTGTCTTAAGCTATTTTATATTATCAAGATAAAACTGATAATTTTCATACGCAACGCATACCGCATTACGATTATGCCTACGCTGTACTATATGGTGCGGACAATTTGGAACAATTACTCTTGCTTTCCTTGGTATGTTTCACTACTTGTGAAATGAAATAGATCTGTCCCCTTTTACTGCGATTGATTCTGAGGGGAAGTCCACCCTGACCCCGATTGATTTTTATTTTTAGTCTTTTATGTATCCTATACTCCAGCGTTCTACAACAGAATACCCTTCACAAGAGCCAGTGCCTTTTGCATAAACTTTTTTTCCACTCATTTTGGCAGACAAGGCGACACTTAGAATCGCTCGACCACCTGCAGTATTTGTATCAAAAGATAATTGTTTTGAATGTGTAGACGCACATGCTGCGGGTGTTCCAGTTAGCGCTGAAGTGAAATGCACATACCCCATACCATTTTGGTCTATTCGTACTTGGTATACAGTAAGATTATCCGCAACTCCTTCTGCATTAACATTTGTATTAATAATACAAAATACTAGTACTCCAATTTTAATAAATATTCTCATGCGTTTTCCTTTGTATAACATTTAAGAACTTAGATCTCACAGAGGAATTGAGCTACGTATATTAGAAACAATTGTGCTCTGACCCTTATTGAGATGGCGACAGCGAATATGCTCGAGCGTATAATTATGCATTTTTTACTTTGTTATATAAATTGAATTAAGGCTTTCTATTGCTGGAAATTCATTACATGCTGGGACAGCTAAGCCTTTAATATCTACTTTATGCCCAGCCATAAAAGCTGACAGCATCATTGCGTACATATTTTTATAACCCTCATCATTTAATGACAATGTATAATCCCAACCGCCATTTGTTGAGCAAGTTATACGATCTGGGGCTCTGTCTAACTTTATAAAAACATAATTACCACTTGAATGGTTTATTGCAATTTTTGTAATAGTTACATTATCAATACTACTAGCACACACTGCATTTGAAACTAGAGTCATTATAAATACTAAAAGGTACTTCATATATTTTTCCTAAACATTTTGCTGTCATTGGGACACTTCTTCTAGGGGCTAAAGCCTCTGGTTAAAAGTATCCGTTAAACTGGAGGGAGGTTCACTCTGAGCCAATTAATTCCTATTTTAAAACTTTAATCGCCTTACCCCATCCAAATCCAGGGCTAGTAGAAGAGCACTCATAAGAGAATTAATTGGGGCCAGAGCACAATTGTGTCTAATATACATAGTAAAGACCCTGAACTTCTTTCACGCTTGGGCGCCCTGCCTTACCAGGAACAACCCGCCTATTTATCATTATTTCAATCTTCTCTTTAAAACGGCTGCTTCCTAACACTAATTCCTGATTTAATGACGCTCTAATATCATGTAACTGCTCATAATTTAACGCATTAGAAAATAGCTCTCGATAGTTATACAGCCGCTCTTCTTTAGCGTCTGACAGTGCCATATAAATCGGATGGCATGTTATACAATCAACATTATCAGCATAAGCATTAGCCCGATAACTTGACCATTTATACTCGCTAGGTACTTCTGTCATGCTGGCTCTTACCGGGTTTAATTCGATATAACACATACAGACTAAAAAATAGTTGTTTGTATCAACCAAGCTCGCCTTATATCGTCCTTCCCATAAGGTACCTGTTCTTTTGTATACTTTATTAATATATCGAACATATTTAGCACCCACTGACTGCATCATTTTAGATACCGCATTTTCCTGCTGCGGAGTCACTAGCATGTGAACATGATTTGTCATCAAAACATACGCATGTATCAGACTGTTATACTTCCCCGAAAATTCTTCTAAACAATCAAGATAAAACTGATAGTCATCTTCTGCATAAAAACAGGGTTCTCGATTATTACCTCGCTGTACTACATGCTGTGGTACACCTATTAAATTAAATCTCGGCTTCCTAGCCATAAATTAATTCCTTTTAATTTACTGCCTATTTTATATTTATCTATATTAGAAACAATTGTGCTCTGACCCCAATTAATTTGCACTACATGCTGTGGTACGCCTATTAAATTAAATCTCGGCTTCCTAGCCATAAATTAATTCCTATTAATTTACTGCCTATTTTATATTTATCTATATTAGAAACAATTGTGCTCTGACCCCAATTAATTCTTTTTCATAAATACACTTCTTTTTAAATTAAAAAATCAAGCTTAGATATAAATTAAATTATATATCTAAGCTTACCCTTATTATTTATTTCATTCTAATTTTTTAACAAAAACTCAACTATTAGAATGGAATGAAAAAATAAATTTCTAATAATTAAATAGATCCGTCCTCTTTTACATCAAACATCAGAACAAGCGTATATTAGAAACAATTGTGCTCTGACCCCAATTAATTGCCAATTAATTTCTGACACCTATTAACTTTTTATTAATTTTTTATTTATGAAACTTATAGTAAGACACAAAGCCGTTTGTCGCATCAACAACATAGTCAACACTCGTAACATTACAGACTATCAGTCTATTGTTATCATCTAGATACATTTTATCGTAATAGTCATATATCATGGCCGATTCTAATTTTTGAATTACCCACTCCTGTTCACCATCTAGATTCAATGCGCCAATATTTCTATTAGAATCGTTATCTCCATTAACAACTAATCTATAAATAATTCTATTATCTATTTGCAGTGCTTGAGCAACTTCTTGATGTAAGTTAATTTTCTTACCTTTTATAAATAGCTGTTTATTTTTTATCTCAAAATAAGAGTTATTCATTGCTAGGTATTCCGATTATCTTTGTTGCATCATACCAACTATCTAATACATTACCTTGTAAGTAATATTGCTCACCACCACCGTGCCCCCATCCGGGAACATCATTCGCTTCACCTACAATCATTCTTTGCCCTGTAGGTATTGTAATATTTACCATTGAATCAGGGACATCAGGTAACGCAAACTTATTTTTGATTTCTTCCGGTGAAAGATAATTACCTTGACTATCGGTAATTTCATCTAAACGCATCATCCATCTTCGATTTGGCAGGCCACCACTAGCAGCACTATAAACCCTGACAAACTTATCCGAGTCTTTAGTAGTAAACTCTGTTGCTATTTTATAAGGTGTAAATGGAGGATTTTCTAAATGCGATAAGTATTGTTGATTGACAGTCCCACCATTCGTATTAACAACATCTAGTCTATTTTCAAGTCTTACCTTTTCTATTCTTTTAGCTTCAAGCCTAGCTACGACATCATCAAACTTACTCTCTAAAGTATGACCAACTTTCGTCGAACGTAAAAACTCTATAACAGTTTCGAGTTTTTTTGCACCAACTAATGCTAGAGCTGCCATACCTACTTCAGATGAAAGCTGCAGCATTAATTCTTCGGTTCGTTCTTCAGTTAATAAACCATCATTATATTCTTGTATAATAGCTGCAATATTTTCTAAGGTCTGATAGACCTCAACTGCTGACCATACAAATAAACCAACCTTAATTATTGGAATAATAAATAGTGCATTATTCTCTGCCGCATTTTCTCCTGCATCTGCTGCAATATTAACTTGATACGCTTCTGCTCCGGCTACAAATGAACCCATCGCGGCGGACAAACGAGCAATATCCACACCGCTAGCCTTAAGGTCGCTCAATACTCCATTTATATTTTGTAAAGCGGAGAGCTGACCCCATTGCTCTAGCGTAAGATTCCCCATTTCTTCTGCGCTTAAGTATTGATAATCCTTGCCTAGTGCGTCTTGAAGTAATGTATCGACTTCTTTTCCTGCTTCGCTTAAATCATCATAACCAACGCCATTGCTATAAATATCTGCTGCTGCTTCTCCAATTACTGCACCACCAGCACCGTATAAACAGCTATCATTAGTACTATCTCCGTCTGTTAACTCACTCGTCAAAGTTCCTGTCAGACAGCCAGTTGCCGCATGAGAAATGTATCGAACAACATCAACTGTATCTATCTCGCCTATTGTTGTAGGCTGACCCTCATGCCATCCACCAATCTTTTGCGCCAACTCTTTACCTAGAGAATTAATACCTTGCTGAGCTAACGAGACCACAAACTGATCCATAAACTCATCAGTATTCCCACCATTAACAACAGTAGAAACCCCAGCTCTAATCGTCGCATCCTGCAATGCTTCTATAGCTTGAGCACCTAAATTAGCTGTGCCATTAGATGCAATTCCGACTATTTCTTCTGCAGATGCCGTAGCAGCAACCGCAGCATCAGCTGCGGCATTGCCTGCCAAAGTATCCATTTCAAAAAATACGGCGCCATCCATATACGCTATTGCGCCTGCAGTAATCATTGCCGTTGCTAATGATTTAAAAGTATCTTCTGATGCAAAATCCCGCATGGCCTGGCGGATGTCGCCATTTAGAGCACCATTGGTTAATGCTAATGAACCTTGTGCAATTAGTGCGGTTGTTCCTGCACTAATTGCAACACCAGCGGCGCTATTAGCTGCAACACCTAACCCAGCAGATGCGCCACTTGTGGCCACCGCAATCGCAATAGACACCACTGCCGCAAATGCAGGTGATAAACTTCTTGTAGATTTATCCCACTCGTTATACTGCTCTTCAATTGCCGTCCAATCTGCATCGGGAGAATTGGCTCTAACATCAGCCATCCACCCCAGGCCTTCCATTTGAGCCAATTTAGCAACTTGATCATCTAGTGAAAGCTTAGGGTCACCTACATACTCAACACTAAGGCTACTTAGTGCCTCAACAGCAAAGCCACCCACAATTGTATTGTTCACGCCAGATTTTATGTCGTGCCCGTGTGTATGGGTTCGTGTGGTGAACGTGCCTTTTGTGACACGCGAGTAACTGTAATGGTCTGTTTCTGTTGTGAGCAACAGATTAACTGCACCATTAGACGCATTAACCGTTGTACCTTGTGTACTGGTAATATCAGCGGCTTGTAAGGTTATGTCGCCTAATTCGCTGTGTAGCCTTACACCTTTACCCGCATCTAATAGCGAACGAATAGCGACTGTTTGATAAACGGATGTATCTTTTGTGCGCTTACCAAATTTACCGTGCTTAGTTTCGCTAAAGGACGACAACTCATCTTCTATTGTTATGCCGAGGCCAGCTAATATTTCTATATGCCCTTTATCACTTACAATTTCGGCTGCATCAATAACGATTTCACCATTGGCAATTAGTTTTATGCTGTCTTCTGCGGAGATGCTTGATTGTAAATATTCGACACTTGAACGATCGACTGTCCAGCCATTTTCGCCACCAGAAAATGCTGTATACAATGGCACTACGCCAATATAAATACTGCCATCTGCTGCAAAACTAATGCCACCATCTTCTGCCGATACCTGTGTACCCTGCAGTAAAATATCGCTGTAACTTGTTAATGTAACGTCGCCTGTTAATGATTCAAAACTGGCAATTTCACCAAAACGTCCGCCTTGTTCATTACCGTGATCATATCGATGGACAATGGTTTGGCTGTCTATTTTATCGGCAAGAATTTTTAAATCACTTATTGCTCTAATAGCACCGGAATTATTTTTAAGTGTGCCGCCTACGGCAATTTGAAAAACGCCATCGCCGGTGAGTTCGCCTTGGTTAATAATTAAGTCATCGGCCACATTCAAAAACGCATTTCGCCCGAACTGAATATCAACTTGTTCTATATTGAGCTGATTGAATGTGACGTTGCCGTTAAATTGTACTGCGTGATAGTCGACTAATCGCTCGCCGTACGTTTCCGCGGTTAAATACACCACGGGCACGATGACTTGTTCGGCATTAATTTCTCGTAGCTCTGGCCAAATAAAGTCGTCTGTAAACCCATTTGCTGCTTGATCTAGCCCTAACTTGTCACCAAATCTTATGGATGGATTTGCATTAATATAAGTTATGGCATTGGTATAAAGCGTATTTAGCTGAGCTGCTTCAGATTTATAGATTTCTAGATCAGAGTCGATAATGGTGCGGCCTAATATGTTTTGCAATTGTGAACGCACATATCGACTTTGTACCAGCGAAGTACCTACTAACTTATATTTTTCATACGTCGGAATAATGGTTACGATATCATCGACCATTATTGGTACATAATTTGGCTCACCTAGTACGTGAACGTATTTGCTTTGTAATAGTGCATTATAAAAACTCTGAAGATCGGTTGCTATTACATCCGAGCCTTGTATATACGATGTTTCAACGAATTGATGACCTCCGTCAAAAACACGTTCAAACTGAGGATCACTGTTTAAATCTACTTCAATTTTATTATCAGGTAAGGTCGCAGCTATAGCCGGTGCCGTTATCTGAAACAGCATTGCAAACACGGTGATATGCGATGTTATTTTTTTGATTAATTTTTTCTTAAATATGTTATGGGCGCTATTTTTCATATGTAGTCTCATTGTCCCTGCTCCCCACTCCACCAATCAATTTCATTTAACAACTCGGTAAAGGCCGCTAGTAATGCATTATATAGTTTGAGTATTTCTTCGAAGATTGAATAGTTTGTAGAAACGGCGCTCGTAGTTTCAGAGTAAGGATCGTTATACATATTGACGGGAATAAATGTTGTAATACCTCCAACCATAATTGGTACAAGTTGGGTACCAGTAAACACTTTATAGGCTTGGTCCGTATTCACTGTTACTGTTAAAACATCACCTTCGCCAGTCCCAGTACCGTCATCAACGCCACTGCCACTCTGAACTATTGTTTGAGTTGTATCTATACCAACCGTGGCCGTGCCAACACCGCCCATCGTGAAAAAGCTCATCTCCTGAGTTGTGGTAGTCGTTACACCATCATTTATATGTGCATAATCTTGCTCAATTACATTTTGAATAGCCTGGTTTTTAAAGTAATTAAGAGGCTCGTGGTTTCTATAAAATACATTATTAGCATTTGATACGGCATTGCCATGTACAAAAAACAGCGAGTCCATTTCTTCTGTTGGATTAACTGTGACATCTTCATTGGTTTTTGTTGTAGGGTACCAACGGCAGCGTTTACGCCAGTACCTTCTCCAACAGCGTTTATATTTGGCAGGTAATATAGAAACATTTTGTATGGTTTCTCCATGCCTTAAGCCAATATCGTTTAATATAGGGGTATTGAACTGCGCATCATCAAATACCTCAAGGTAAGAAACATTATTAACAAACCCCTTGCTTGCCTCTACCTGAAAGTCACCCATGGATAAAATAACGCCTGGTGGTGAATAAACCGCTGTTTTTGTGCTTAGTGTTATTAAATCGGTTTTAATAGTATTGGGGTCATCGACGACTGAATCATACTTATTAAGTATTGTTTCGTTTCTATACCGCTCATTAGTTAACATACCCGTACGGATTTTAAAAATGCCCGTTTCGCTATTCATAGCTAATTGTGCGGATGAATTTAGTACGTAATTTGTTGTATGAATTTGCAAACTATCTTCAGCTAATACGGTTACCATATCGATTAGATCTTGCTGCAGTTCTACTACTCCAATGCCATTTACATAAGCATAATATGGATTAATATTTTCGAATCCTGTACCAATTATTTCAATTTCTCTAGCACCTATGTGAGCCGAATTATCCGGCGCCATAACATAGTTAGCTGTAGTTGTTTCTACAGTAACGCCTTGCATGAAAAACATACCCAATTGAGTTGAATTGAAAAAATCTAGATAATCATTAGCAAAAATTAATAAATCATCATTTTCTTGTTCTTCAGATTGATAAGGCTTTCTTGAGCCGTTTCTAACAAAGCTTGTCTTAGATTGAAGCTTCATTGTATCCGCGACTAAAGTACCACCATATTGATTGACTAGCTGCTTTTCAGCCCACACTTCAAGAGCTTGATTTGAGCTAAGCGCACCTTCATTTTGGAATTTATTTACCGCAATTTCTATATGATCTGCATCGATAGATGCTAGATTTTTTGTATTACCCCCAGCAATTAGCTGAACTTCTTTGGCGTTTATTTCTGTTAATACAGAATATAAATTTAGATCACCCCTAGATTTCAGGGCAATATTTCCGTTTGATTGTTGGTTACCAGCCACAGTTAACAAGCTGTAGTTGCTACCCATTACTTGAATAGTTATACCTTCATCAGATACATGAGCTTGATTTTTGTAACGAACCGATGAGAGTAAATCGGTTTTAGTATTAATATGCGTATTAAGCAGCAAATCATTTGCTGCTGTAATTTTAACACCAACAGATTTGATTGAACCACCCAGTGTACTAAGTGAACTAGTGTAGGCTAATGATACAAGCTCTTGATTCTCATAATCCCAGTTAAGTGAGCCTAGTAGCGCATTAACACTACCTGTTCCAATACTGTAATCGCCATTAATGTTTTGACTATAACCGCCTAGTACATCTTTATCGGCATATTGATGAAGATTTATCTCACCTTCTAATGACAATGCCTTTGATGCAATATCAAGCGCAATAGAACCGGGTGCAGTTAAACCATCAATATTAATATAGCCACCTGCTGCAGTACTTAACTTACCAATTAATAATGCATTATCGGTAATAGCTGTGCTTTCCGAGGCCACTAAACTAATACGATGGAAGTTGCTTAGCGTACAGTTGGTGCAATTAATGACACCGTTATTAACCGTTGTAATAAAAAGGATATCTGTAGCTGGTCCAACCATTTCAATGGAGTTTTGCAAAACAATCGAATTTGCAATAATAACGACTAAACTAGCTGGTTTTATAGTCGTATCCAAAACTTGTCTTGGTACATTAACGAGTTTTAAGGATTGCCCTGTTACCTCGAACTGATCAAAGCGATTAATTGATATGCCAGCCTGATTTGCTTTTCTAATATGCAGAAACACTTCATCTGAATTTGTGACAGATGAAATCACAGCTAATTGATCACTGTGTTCAATTGATGGCGTAATGACTGAATCACCAATAGCTGCCTGCGCTATGCTGGCATATGATATTGTTGAGAATAACAGTGAAGCCATAACTCCTGAAGACTTAACTAACTTAAACCATGAGATCATTAAATTATTCATTTTTATTTCTTTTATTTGAGTCACATATTATTTAATGCACAAACATTTTTATGTTGCACACATTCAATGCTGCCAGATACAGAAGTACCTGACTTTATTTTTAAATTTCATTGGTAAAGTGGGGATTGAGGGATTGAGAAATATAGATATTACGTAACAACGCTGTTCGCAACAGAAGAACACCCATAAGTAATGATTTTATTTTTATCATTTATTCCCTTAAATCTTGAAACTTAATCCCTAATTTTTATTCATGCACTGAGGCTATCAACATTTAATCCTCCCATCAAGATATTTTTGTATCTTTCACCATTCAAATCAAAGCCTAGTTAATACCTTAATAAATAATAGATATTTAGCATTATTTATTAATATTTATAAAAAATCTAGAATCTGGCAACAAGCTAATGACTTTATCAGCACTTTTGTTGACAAATAAAGACCTAAACTAAATAAGGTTATTATTGCAAAAACACAATAACTACAATATTTTATGTATTTTAATGGCCCACTACACCTCTCTTTCACTGTTTAAATTTATGGAAATCCTTCCTTAATAACCATAAACTATTACTCGTTAACATAAACACAGCATAATTTAGGCTTTATTTTTCACACTAAACTTTTCTATTAAATAACTAAATTACTATTTATTGATACCGTAACTTAATACAATGAAAAAAAACATGAACACATTCTTAATTGTTTTACTCGCTGCTGGATTCTTATACCTGTTGTTCTTTCACAAGCCCGTTAACACG
>Ga0316204_10007671_pt1 | contig 15580 bp, 21 predicted proteins | sample 6monrhotite_MG_2_FD_205661 | JGI IMG/M metagenome (GOLD analysis project Ga0316204, IMG submission 205661) | Microbial mat bacterial communities from mineral coupon in-situ incubated in ocean water Damariscotta River, Maine, United States -... | ecosystem: Environmental > Aquatic > Marine >... | reverse complement strand
CAGCCTTGGCTTTGTCCACATCTATTTTTGTAACGCCTGCGGCTCTGTATTTAGCTAACAACTCATCGCTAGCTGGACTGGCAAGCGCCGCAGAAGACAGCGTGAACAAGCTTAGCATCATAAGTGTACGTAGGTATTTCATTTCCTTACTCTCCATTACCAAGTTAATTTGATTGCAACGAGCATGCCCAGAGCACCTAACTCAGCCATACCAGCGTGACTAACAGGCACTGCCGAATTTGCAGAAGTATTCACGGCATAAGCCATTAAAGCTGCACCTGCAACACCCAGCAGCGCATGCATATTGTCTGGATCAGTCCAGCCATCTTCCAAACTAAAGTCATCCCAGTGTGAAATCAAGCCAGATGCGACTGTAGCAACTGCCATAATTGCAGAAGCCTTTGCAAATTGCGCATGAGCACCATTCACATCGCGGGGGGCTTGTACCGCATTGCTACAATTGCTCTCGCAGCCTTCTCCTGGCGAACTCACCATGGCCATTGCTGCCAATGCAACTGCGCTGATACCCAAATATTGGTGAATATTGCTACCTGAAATGAGTGGTGGATCAAATTCTGCCGCTGGAGTCACAGGGGCAATATTCTTTTTCACTCGAGCAAGGTCGGTGTCATTCGATGCCAGCATGAAGGACTTCGCGTCTTGTATGTAATGTGAACTACTGGGCAAGCTAAGGTCTAGCATATTGTCAGCCGCATACGAACTTGCTGCCAATACTGATAGACATAGACCCGCAGTAACTTGCTTTAGTTTTACTTTCATGTTTTCTCCTTGAATTACGATTGCTAAATTTAATATTTTGGTAATTTCTTCATCCCCGTGAGCATCGCTCAAACGAGATTTTCTTTATGTTGAATACTTCCTACTGCAACGCCCAATAAATGCAGGGGAATAAGTATGAGCGCAATATCTATCAACCAGCCATGCATATCGTACATAAGATAACTGCTAACATCAGCAAAACTGCCAGTCATAAATAACAATGGACCTTCAAAATCAATAGCGGCAAGGGTTAGCAGCCCAGAAAACAAAATAAGTAGCAATACAGCAAGCACGGTAAACACTATGAGTGCACCAGCAGGGTTATGTCCCAAATAATGTATAGCTTGCTTCTGGCGTATAGATCTCAAATAGGCGAGTGTCTCTTCGACAGAAAACACAAACGAGCTAAAACGCGCGTATTTACTTCCTATAAAGCCCCATACCAAACGAGCAATCAACAATCCACACAGAAAATATCCAATAAGCGCATGGATGAAGCCGATATGGAATTCAGCCGTAAAATAGGCCAGCGTAAAACTTAATACCAATGCCCAATAAAATAGTCGCGTCGGGACATCCCAAACCTTGACTACCTCTGCACTCTTATTGCTACTCATAATGACTCACCCTGCTATTACAAAATTAGTTAAAAATTGAGGGGGGGGAGAATATTAACAGAACACGGCGATTTGCAAACTTGACAGCCTACACGTTCTACAGTAGCCAGATGGCTTTACCATCTTACGCCGCACGCTCCGGCAATGACTTGTAATATTTAGTTCCAATACAACAAAAAATCTCTCTCTCGCGTAAAATCCACAACCTAGTTGCTCCATCCAACCTTATCTGCGGCCTTAAATCGTCCCCTTGCTCACTCCAGAACAACTCACTAGCTTATTTGCACCAGAAGGTGCGCTTTCCACCCACATCGAAAACTTTCGGGCACGTCCACAACAAGTGGAACTTGCGCAAGCTATTGCAGAGGCAATTAATTCAAATGGTCAATTAATCGCCGAGGCGGGTACAGGCACTGGAAAAACCTTCGCCTATCTTGCTCCCGCTTTACTCGCAGGGGGCAAAGTCGTTATTTCGACTGGTACCAAAAACTTGCAAGATCAGCTCTTTCAGCGCGATTTGCCTATGGTACGCGATGCATTAAAAGTCCCAGTGACTATTGCGCTACTGAAAGGGCGCTCGAATTACGTTTGCCACTACCATCTGGAACGCACACAAACTGATGGCATGTTTAAAACGCGCGATGACATTCGTCATCTGGGCAAGATTGTGAAGTACGCCAAAATCACCCAATCAGGTGACAAGAGCGGATTGGCCGATGTCCCAGAAAATGCGCAAATATGGATGCAAGTCACCTCTACGCGTGAAAACTGCCTTGGCCAAGAATGCCCGCAACACAAAGAATGCTTCGTACTTAAAGCCCGCAAAGAAGCCATGGAAGCCGATGTCGTGGTGGTTAATCATCATCTATTCTTTGCCGATGTCATGCTGCGTGACGAAGGTGTGGCAGAACTATTGCCCGCTTGCAATACTGTCATTTTCGACGAGGCACACCAGCTCCCCGAAACAGCCAGTTTGTTTTTTGGTGAAAATCTCTCTACCTCACAATTACTAGACCTCGCCCGCGATAGTCAAATCGAGGCATTAACCAGCGCAAAAGACTTTGCCCCCCTCCCCTTTGCTTGCGACGCATTGGAAAAATCCGCACGCGACCTACGTCTAGTATTCAAAAAGAACGAGGGCCGCATGCCCGCCAATGCAGCACAAGAGTTGCCCGACTGGGATGAATCCATCGCCACCGTAAGCAAACAACTCACGGCCTTAAGTAAACTACTAGAAAAGCAAGCAGAACGCAGCGAAGGACTTGAGAACTGCTGGCAGCGCGCGCAAGCCTTGGCGCAACAACTCAAGCAATGGCAAGACGAAGATGTCGAGGATAAAGTGCGCTGGTTAGAAATTTTCCACCATGCCGTCGTACTCAATACCACTCCACTGTCAATTGCCGAGATTTTCGCAAAACAAATCAGCGGACACCCACGCGCTTGGATATTCACTTCAGCTACATTGGCCGTAAAACAAAACTTTGCTCACTACCAAGCAGAAATGGGCTTGCTAGATGCTCGCACCGCTTGCTGGGAAAGCCCGTTCAATTATGAGGAGCAAGCCTTACTCTATGTGCCTCAAGAAATGCCTGAGCCAAACAGCATGGGCTATACCGACGCAGTAATCCAAGCCGCCCTGCCCCTGATCGAAGCCAGCAAAGGACGTGCCTTTTTGCTATTCACCAGTTTACGTGCCATGCAACGTGCTTACGACATACTGCTAGCAGAATTTGACCGCAAAAATCTTGAATATCCGCTCATGATTCAAGGCGAAGGCTCACGCAATGAATTATTAAGCCGCTTCCGTGAGCACGGCAACGCAGTACTGCTAGGCAGCCAGTCCTTCTGGGAAGGCGTGGACGTACGCGGAGAAGCATTATCTCTGGTCATCATCGACAAGCTACCCTTCGCCCCACCTGACGACCCTGTACTGGCAGCACGCATCGCCCAGATCAGCAAACAAGGCCGCAACGCCTTCATGGAATATCAATTGCCGCGCACAGTCATCAACCTAAAACAAGGTGCCGGACGCTTAATCCGCGATGAAAGTGATAAAGGTGTGCTCATGATCTGTGACCCTCGCCTAATTGCCAAACATTATGGCAAGCGTATCTGGCAAAGCTTGCCGCCTTTCAAACGCACTCGTGACGAAATAGAAGCAGTCAATTTCCTTTCGCTAAAGTAAGGAATATGCTAATTAAGTCCACCGTTAGTTATAATCTTATCGAACTATGAATGCAGTACTGAATCAATTCATTAGCTTAAATAAAATGCCCTTCGACATGCTTGTATGATGTTTCCGGCCCCTTCTTGAGAGGCTGTAAGGAGCCGGGATGGAGATGTAATGGTCTAATAGAAACGCACACCTCGATAGGGTTACTATTCACCTAGAGAGGAATTTCAATGAACAAGCCCCGCAAGCATTACGAAACCGCATTTAAGCTAGCAGTCGCCCGTATGGTAGTCGATCAAGGATTGAGCATCGCACAAATGGTTAAAGACATAAACGTAGGTCGCACCGCAGTGAGCCGCTGGAGTGCACAACACCGAGCTAAGCAACTGGGTAGCGCCGATATCAGCAAGCCTATAACTGCCGAAGTATTAGAGCTACTACGCCGCCCAGCGATACGCCGAAAAGCCGGCCATTTGCAAAGGAGCCGTACATTGTCATGGGTCGTTTCAAGATGCGCCGCTTAATGCGAGAAGCGGAGCTAAAGTCGAATCAGGCTTGGGCTTCAGATATCACCTACATACGCACCAAAACAGGCCGGTTGTATTTGACAGTGGCGCTAGTCTGCCAAGCGTTGCAGATGACGATTGGACAACAGCAACCAACGGCTGGGCTGATATTGCATTCGGATAGGGGGGAGTCAATACGCCAGCCATGAATATCATGGCCTGGCTGAAACAGCTCAAGTTGCTCGCAAAAAATGTAAAAACAAAAAAGGACAATCCACTTCTGAATTGCCCTTTTTTGACCGTGGCTAAAATGCTGTTTCCTTACCCCGCGTTTAGTCTCTTCGAGACTCCTTTGGGTACATTTACGTACAGCGCAAATTAGCAAAAAAAACGCCAATTGCTTGATTACTGGGGTGATCGATGGGGCTCGAACCCACGACAACTGGAATCACAATCCAGGACTCTACCAACTGAGCTACGACCACCATTGAACTGGTATTAATTGGTGTGCCCGACAGGAATCGAACCTGTAACCCCCAGCTTAGAAGGCTGGTGCTCTATCCGGTTGAGCTACGGGCACAATTCTTTTCGGTGACCAATGCTTCTTACTACAAAACTTGGTCGGGGTGGAGAGATTCGAACTCCCGACATCCTGCTCCCAAAGCAGGCGCGCTACCAGGCTACGCTACACCCCGAAGAGGCGGCACTATACAGACCGCGCAGAAAAAAATCAATTTCGATTTTGTGTTTTTTTTATTATTAGTGGAATTGCCAGCATCAAATAATACACCATCGACCATAAGGTGAGTACAGCTGCGATATAAATTAGCATTGTTCCCCAATAGTTAGCTGAAATACCAAGTATGGACTCTTGGTAAAGCAGCAGGATGATAGCCAGCATTTGAAATGATGTTTTAATTTTGCCCAGCATTGAAACTGCAATGTTTTTGCTATTACCTAATTGTGCCATCCATTCGCGCAGTGCAGAAATCGCGATTTCTCGGCCAATAATGATAAAGGCGATAACAGCGTCCACGTAGCCCAATTTCACCAGCACGATAAGTGCAGCAGTTACCATAAGCTTGTCTGCAACCGGATCAAGGAATGCGCCGAAGGCAGAAGTTTGATTAAGCGTTCTGGCGAGATAACCATCCAACCAATCAGTAATCGAGGCCGCCATAAAAAGAAGCGTGCCAACCATGTGCTTGTCGTGCAGGCTTAGTGTTGCATCTGGTAGGTAAAATATCGTGATGAATACGGGAATCATCATGATTCTGAACCAAGTCAGTAGATTCGGTATATTGAGCGGCATTATTAATGTAGGTGCTGGTAAATTTTCTCTGCAAGTGAGGGGCTAATTCCTTCTACCCCTGCTAGTTCTTCGATATTGGCTTGTTGCACGCCCTTCAATCCGCCGAAGCGGGTCAGTAGGTTGCGCCGACGTTTTTCACCTACTCCTTCAATTTCTTCCAGCGATGAGGCTGTGCGAGCCTTACCGCGTTTGGCGCGATGACCAGTGATGGCGAAGCGATGAGCCTCATCGCGTACTTGTTGAATTAAATGTAGAGCATGGCTATCTGAGGGCAATTGTAGCGGCTTTTCTACGTCAGGTCGTAACAATTGTTCCATTCCCGGTTTTCGCTCTACACCTTTAGCAACCCCAAGCAGCGCAATATCGTTCAGACCGAACTCATTCATTACTTCAATAGCTATTTTTAACTGCCCTGCACCACCGTCAATAAGAATTAGGTCGGGACGCTTGCCCTCCCCTTTGTTTAGCTTCTGATAGCGCCTCTGCATGGCTTGGCGCGTGGCTGCGTAATCGTCGCCCGGTGTAATGCCAGTGATATTGAAACGACGATATTCCTGAGGACGGATTGCTAAGTCGTCATACACCACACAGGACGCTACGGTCGCTTCGCCCATGGTGTGGCTAATGTCAAAGCACTCAATGCGATTCAGGTCTGGCAGCGCTAAGACATCGCGTAGTTCCTTTAAACGCAGCGTTTGCCCGGCTTTCAATCCCGCTTGCTGACGTAAGGCCAGTAGCGCGTTGGATTCCGCCATCTCCAGCCAGCGTCGCCGTTCGCCAGTTACTGCATGGCGGATATGTACTTTGTGTCCAGCTTGTTCAGTTAAAACATGCTCGAGCGTTTTGTCATTGATCTCAATACTGGTAACGATGAGGGGCGGAACACTGCGTTCTAAATAATGCTGAGCCAAAAATGCTTCCAACACTTCGGCACTGTCTTGCCCCTGGGCATTCTGTGGAAAAAATGGTTTGTCTCCCAAGTGTCTCCCACCACGCACGACCGCGAGATTTAGGCACAAGCCACCTTCCGATGCTACGACTGCAACGATATCAGTATTGGTATCACGTCCGCTTTCTACAAACTGCTTTTGCTGCACGGTATGCAGTGCTTGCAGTTGATCTCGCAACGCGGCTGCCTGTTCGTATTGCATGGTTTCAGCTGCGGCTTCCATCGCTTCTTGTAGGCGTTTAGCCACTTCATCAAACTTGCCTAACAATAACAGTCCGGCGTTGCGCACATCGGTCGCGTAATCTTCGGTGCAAATAATGCCCACGCAGGGCGCACTACAGCGATGAATTTGATGCAATAGGCATGGGCGGGTGCGATTGTTAAATACGCTATCTTCGCAACTGCGTAAGCGAAAAACTTTCTGCAACAGGGCAATCGTTTCTTTGGCCGCATACGAATTTGGGTAAGGGCCGAAGTATTGATGTTGCTTCTGAGTAGCACCGCGATAATAGGCTACGCGTGGATGCTTATGTCCGGTTAGTACTATATATGGGTAAGACTTATCGTCACGAAACAATATGTTGTAGCGTGGTTTTAAAGACTTTATTAAGTTGTTTTCTAGCAGCAATGCTTCAGCTTCAGAGCGCGTAACGGTGATTTCTATTCGTGCAATATGTGAAATCATCAAACGAATGCGTGGCGAAATATTCGTTTTCTGAAAATAGGAACTGACGCGTTTCTTTAATTGTCCGGCTTTGCCAACATACAAAATATCCCCTGCCGCATCAATCATGCGGTATACGCCGGGCAATAAAGGCAGCGATGCGACGAAGGATGCTATGTCGAACTTCGGCGGGGTGAGGCTGTCGCCCTCCTCTGCATTAGAAGGAGTTTTCACATTAGATCCTTAAGTCCTGCTGCAAATGCGGTCGCTCCACCGTTGGCAGGGTGACGCACAGCACCTGCGGTTGGAATATCCATCTCACGCAAAAGTCCTTCTGCTTTTTTCCCAACGGCGATGATTTTAGCCGATGGAAATGCTGCGATAAGGATGCGCAAAGCGGGTTCACCGAGACTGATCTCTGACGGAGTAGGCGTTCTATTCGACCATAAGTTATCCGCACGATGCGGATGGAGTTGCAAAGCATTCCAAAGGATTGTGCGTTCCTCTATTCCAAGTCGATAGAGCGTTTTCCAAACGATGGTGGCCGATGGCTCGGAGAATGGCAATCGTCTGGTTGAGAGACGGCTAGATAATGCAGGGATGCGCGGAATTACGCCTTCGCCTAACAAGCGTTCACTGGTAAAGGCGACTCCGCTGTAGCGGCATCCTGCGTAGCCCGGCGCTTCTCCTGCCAGTATAAATTCTGGATCGCAGTCTAGGTGAAGTGATAGGCGAGCCAGCTTCTCGGCTGGGCCATTAGTCTCGCTATCATGTGGGCAAGGATCTTTCCAGGGGTTGAAAAGCCCGCTTAAGCCAGATGGAAGTGTGTCGACAAGCTGGCTGGCGAGCGATAAATTTGGCATTAAGCCTGTTCCGCTAGAAAATATCATTTGAAATCATTTAGAAGTAAGAGCAGAATTGTAACTGTAATGGGAATATGCTTCATCCCATGTTTTAATTTGCAGGTCGCAGTATTTTAGAGGAGTCATTATCATGGACGTTAATACAGTATCTCCAGGTAGCTACAATTCGCCATCGATTCAGCCTCAGTCTCAAATTCAAGCTCAGCGTGCGCCTGAAAAAACCAGAGAGGCCAAGCCTGAAGAAACAACCCCTCCTTCCCCTGAGCGCTCTTCAGCTACAGTAAACACAAGTGGGCAAACAGTGGGGCAGTTCGTTAATATCAAAGCTTAGGCATTCTATATACCCCATCGTCCTTTTATCTCTGTTGCAGAATAGATTTAATAAGTTGCGAACAACAAAGGCCAAGAAATTCACTTGGCCTTTTTGTTATTTTAACTAAGCTCACTTAACAAAAGTGAGCTTAGATGGGAACGGATGGTTGCATTGGACGAGAAAGCGAAGCACTGAAAGTCGGCCATAGCTGCCGGTGGGTATCAATGCCAACTGGGGTCGCTATGCGGCGCTTACCAGCCACTGATTAGAATTTTACGGTGACCGGCAGCTTTCCAACTCAGCCAATGAGTGCTGCCGACCCACAAGATACTTTCTTCACCTCAGCGGACAGGGCGCAAATTTCTGAGTCCGTCACATTGGAAGTCACGGCAAGGGCGGCAGCCCCAGCTCTTTCAGAAAATCATTGTGATTGTCCGTTGCTGTTTTGATGTCCGTCGCCAGCGTTTTCAACTTGGCATGGGTTGCCTGCAAATCAATTTCCTTTTCCGCCTCGGCGGTGCTGATGTAGCGCGAGATGTTCAGGTTGTAGCCTTCCTTCTCGATTCGCTCCATCGACACACGCATGGAATAGCGTTCCTCTTCCTTGCGGTACTGATAGGTTTCTAAAATTTTCTGAATGTCATTGGGTTCGCCATCTTTCCCTTCACGCAATCGGTTTTGCCGCTTGCCCTTCCCAAAGTGCTCGGCGGCGTTGATGAACAGCACATCATCGGGCTTCTTGCATTTCTTCAACACCAGAATGCACACCGGGATGCCGGTGGAGAAGAACAGGTTGGCGGGCAAGCCGATCACGGTGTCGATATGGCCGTCTTTCAGCAGCTTGGTGCGGATGCGCTCTTCAGCGCCACCACGGAACAGCACGCCGTGGGGCAGGATGATGACCATCACGCCGTCCTGCTTCAGGTAGTGGAAGCCGTGCAGTAAAAAGGCAAAGTCGGCGGCGGACTTGGGCGCTAGGCCGTAATTCTTGAAGCGCATGTCCTCGCCCAGCGCGTCGCTTGGTTCCCAGCGGTAACTGAACGGCGGATTAGCCACCACCGCGTCAAACTTCGGCATCTTGGCCGGGTTCATTTCGCGCAGCATGTCCCAGTCGTTGGTCAGCGTGTCGCCGTGGTAAATCTCGAACTCCGAATCCTTCACCCCGTGCAGCAGCATGTTCATGCGCGCCAAGTTGTAGGTGGTGATGTTTTTCTCCTGCCCGACGATTTTGCCGATGCCGTGCTGCCCCATGCGGTGGCGCACATTCAGCAGCAACGAGCCTGAGCCACAGGCAAAGTCGAACACGCTTTCCAGTTGCTTACGTTGGCCGGTGGCTGGCTCCTGACTGTCCAGCGTGACGATGCCCGACAAGATGCTGGAAATCTGTTGCGGCGTATAAAATTCGCCCGCCTTCTTGCCAGAACCTGCCGCAAACTGGCCGATCAGGTATTCATAGGCATCACCCAGCGTGTCTTTGTCGGTGGAGAACTTTTCCAGTCCATCGGCAATCGCCTTGATCACCGTGCAGAGCGTGGCGTTTTGCGCGGTGTAGCCACGGCCCAGCTTTTCCGAATTCAGGTTGATCTCGGAAAACAGTCCGCCGAAGGTGCTGGCGAAGGATTCGTTCTCGATGTAATCGAAGCCCTTTTGCAGGGTATGCAGCAGCTCCCCGTCTTGCGTGCGCGCCATCTCGGCGATGCTGCTCCAAAGGAAAGCAGGCTGGACGACATAATGCGTCTTGCGGCGCATCTGCTTTTCAAATTCAGCTGTGTCCTCCGCGTTTTGCGCGTACCACACAGCCAGCGGCGCGCGGCGGTCGCCGCCGACCTTTTCCTTATTCTGCTTCGGGTAATCCGCCCCCAGCTCCTTCTTCGCCGCTGCCTCGTAGTTGTCCGACAGATAGCGCAGGAACAAGAAAGAGAGCATGTAATCGCGGAAGTCGTCCGCGTTCATCGCACCGCGTAAGGTGTCGGCAATGCCCCACAGCGTGGTGCCCAGTTGTTTTTGGTCTTGTTCGGTCATGGATAATCAGGTCTTATTTCTTGCAGCCATTGCTTTTCTACTAATGTCTTCGACACTTTCATCGGTATTGATGTCCTGCCGCCATTGGGTATAGTCAAATGGCTCTCTTTGGATAAGTGCAACAAACCGTTCCATTTCAATATCCCCCAAATACTGGGCAAGAATTTGAATGCCTTTCACTCTTATTTCCGTATCGGTAATCATGCTGATACCTCCCTGATAAAGTCGATGGGGTCTTTGATTTGAACATCCTTGATAAGCTCGGATTTCTTAAGGATGCCCTTATCAGTGGTCAGAAAATAATCTGCGCCTGCGGCAACGGCGCAGGCAACATGCAAAGCATCAAACTGCTTTAACCCCAAGTGATGGAACGCATTTGCCTGCTGGATAATAGCATCATTCGCATCCGCGTCCGCACGGGCATATTTCCTCCACTTTGCAATCTGTTCCCGCCGCTCCCGGAAAGGATTTTTTTCATTTTCGTAGTCCAACATATAAGACCATACAAGCTCATAAAGACCTGAGCGGATACGTTCCTGTATTTTTAGTTTTGCCTCTGCTTCCAGCAATATCTTGATGTTGGATTGATCGTCGAATGGCCGGTTAAACATGCAATTATCAAGATACAGCTTCATGTTTCCCCCCTGCTTCTGCCAGCCAAGCGTCTTGCTCTGTTGCAATCAACTCGGGTCTGGCATAGGGTTTCAAGCTACCACGCAAGCTCCGCTTATGGGTTCGTGACGACTCGGTGGACACTGGTGCGGACAATACGATGACTTCGACTTCCTGCCCCCAGAATTGCTGCGGTGACTGGAGGTGAACTTCTCCATTGGTCACGGTTTGAATATTACGAATGGCTTCCATGATTGATGTCCTCTCTATGCAGATGGCTCGTTGGGGCAAATTGGCTTATAGGGTCAATAGTAAGCGATTCCAGAGGATTCTCTACGCTGCGTGTAGAGAATCCTCTGGCATGATCAACTTCACACTTCAAGCGACTGCCGCTTCCGATCAATTTTGTGATGCCACGAAATTGGTCGGAAGCGCACTGCTCGGCGGCTTCAAGATTGTACTGCAAGGCTTGTAGCTGCTTATCCATAGTATGGCCTCCACTGCTTTGGGTTTTGCGAACCTGTCGGGATTACCGACAGGTTTCCATCCGCCGCAGTTGTCAAGGATTCCTTGACAACTGAATCCGCGTCTGGCCTCCCCTCCTCGAAGATGTTCTTCAAGTGCGAGGAGATGTTCTGCTTCGTGGCATCGAAGAGTACCGTCATCACCAACTGCGTCAGCCAGACGATCTGCTCCTGCATCCGCAGCTTGATCTGGCTGCAACCATCTTCAGGTGTGTAAAGAATCAGGTCGTTCATGGTGTGGGGACAGGTACGGCCACAACAGGAGCTGCCGCCAAAATATCTGGCAGTTCAAACTGAAACGTGGCGATGAAGTCTTTCAAAATGCGCCGGAATAACTCTTTGTTATCCTCGCCCATTTCGGTGGGTTCATGGATGGCATATTTGCCGTGGCTTAGCAGATTGAGGCCACGGTTGTAGAGTGCGATGTCTTCTTCGTTATCCAGTGCTTTGAGGCAGAACGAAATGTCCGCATGTCCGAAGAAGGAAGCCGTCTTCTCCATGATGCTGCGCAAGGCGTTGAAATGGAAAGTGTAGAGCTTGCCGGTGCAGGGATCGGCGGCCAGTTGGAGTTCGGCTAGAGACGCAACGTGATGGAAGAATGGTGTGTCCTCGGTGGCGCGGAGTGTAAACACGCCGTCTCCATTGGGGCGGTGCAGGAAGTAGCGCTTGTGAGTCACGTTCGGCTCCCCCTCTTTAGCCCTGCCAATCTCGTTACACATCACGTTGAAGAAAAGGGCGTGATGGGAGGAAAAAACGATCTTTATTGGCGCCACTACGCCATTCTGGTCTGTCCTGCTCGCTGAACGGCGGAGGAGTTTGGCTAGGTCGCAGGCGACGGCGATGGCATTGTTGTCGTCCAGTGATGAAATCGGGTCGTCAATATAGACGTGCTTCACCTCCGGATAAGCGCCGGTATATTTCAAAACCTGTTCACAGATGGCCATGAAGATGCACCAGATGAAAATGTTCTGCTCACCACGAGATATCTTGATGTGCGACTCCACGCCTTTGCGGAAGCTAACGAACACAGGTCTGAAAAATGATTCTTTGCCTTGCTGCACTTCTTGGTACGTGAAATCAAAGTCAAAGTCTGCGTAGCGCTTCAAGTATTCATCAATAGTCGGCTCCAGAGGCTCGTTTTTGAATCCATCAAAGAACCGAGATGCATGGTTTATTTTCAGGCCGCGAGCGGTGTCGTTTTCAATGTCATTGTCCCAGGTGAAGAGGTCTTCGGTGTAGGCGTTGAAGTAGAGGGTATCCGCGATGCCATCTGGATTTTTTTTCGTCTTACGCTTACCCTCGTCCTTGAACTCCATCGAGAGCCGCGTCTTGCCGGTGCGGTTGTAGGCATAGAGAAGGACGAGTTCTACGCCGCTGAGATCAGCGCGCAGCTTTCTCGCGAGCGTCCGCAGATTGGCATATTTGTTGATTTTTGGCTTATTGATCATGCCTCAACTTCCTTCAGGGATGGAAAAAGCTGCTGCATCAACCCTTTTTTATGGGTCTTGAGCGCGGTGAGTTGTTGGGTTTGGGCGGTGATCAGAGTGTCGAGGCTGTTCAAGCACGAGGCGATGTGTTGTTGTTCTTCGACATCTTTGGGTAACTGCAAACGCAACTTCGCCTGCTCAATAATGCCAATGTAGGCTCTAGTTCCACCACCTGAAACCTCTGCAAGGTTTGATTGAAACTCATTGGCGACAAATAGCTGAGCGAGAAACTCATTTGAGAGCTTCTTCCGGTCTCTCACACGGTAATAAGTGACCTGCGGCGTCAGCATTAGGTAGGGTGTGTTTATTTTCCGTACAACTGCCACTTCACCGACCGTGCCTTTGTGAGAAAGAAGGACATCGCCTTCTTTTGCAAATCCTTTTTGCAAGGTATCAGCCTGTTCTTTGCTAATGAAGTGACAGCTATCTATGTCGATCCGCCCTCCGTTGAGATCGCTCGCCATAATGAACGGTATCCCTTTGGCAACATAATCGGATGACTTGGGGTGAATGTTCCCATGATTCCCGTCCTTGGGCGGAAACAGGCAACCCGCTTCAACTAATCTGTAGTGGTCTAATAAAAACGGACACCTCAATAGGATTACTATTCACCTAGAGAGGAATCACCAATGACCAAGTCCTACAAGCATTATGAAGCTGCATTTAAACTAGAAATCGCCCGCATGGTAGTCAATCAAGGATTGAGCATAGCGCAAGTGGTTAACGACATGAATGTAGGTCGCACAGCAGTTCGCCGCTGGGTCGAACAATACCGAGCTGAGCAACTGGGTCACGCTGGCATCGGCAAGCCGATCACTGCTGAGCAGCAACGCATCCGCCAACTGGAGGTCGAGTGTCGCCAACTGCGCTCTGACAATGAACTATTAAAAAAAGCATCGGCCTTCTTTGCCCGCGAACTGAAATGATTTACAAGCTAATCAATCAAGGACAACAGAAGGCCGTTAGCCAAGCATGTCGGGTATTACAAGTCAGTCGTTCAGGCGATTACGCCGCCAAGCGCCGCGCCGATAAGTCCGACATTTGCGTCGCCCGCGTGCAGGTTAAAGCCGCTTTTGTAGCAAATCAACGCTGCTATGGCAGTCGTCGTATTGTTGACGAACTAAAGGCGCAATGTATTAATATTGGGCGTTACAAAGTACGTCGTTTAATGCGAGAAGCGGGTTTAAAGCCCGTTTGGAAGAAGAAGTTCGTGAATACGACCGACAGCAAGCACGATCTGCCGGTGGCGGAAAATTTACTAAATCGTCAGTTCAATCCCCCGCAGTCGAATCAGGCTTGGACTTCAGATATTACCTACATCCGTACCAAAACAGGTTGGTTGTATTTAGCAGCGGTGATGGACTTGTGCTCACGCAAGATCATTGGTTGGGCGATGAGTCCCACGATGCCAGCGGCCTTAGTCTGCTAGGCGTTGCAGATGGCGACTGGGCAGCGGCAACCGACAGCTGGGCTGATATTGCATTCGGATAGGGGGAGCCAGTACGCCAGCCACGAATACCAAGCCTTGCTGAAACAACACGGCATCATTTGCAGCATGAGTCGCAAAGGTAATTGTTGGGATAATGCAGTGATGGAGCGATTCTTCTTGAACCTGAAGATGGAACGGGTGTGGCAACGAGAATATGCAAACCAAATGGAGGCCACTAAAGACGTAACGGATTACATCGTGGGATTCTATAACTGCACACGACGGCACTCCGCTTTGGGGAACTTAGCACCGATAGTTTACGAAAAGCAGTTTGCAGCAAAACAACCTATTGAGGTGTCCGAAATTACTTGACCACTACAATCCACCAACTGTAGTGAACTCCCACTCCCCCGCATCCCGAAACTCGGGAAAGCGCAGTTTGGGCAGGGTTTCGCCTTCGGCGGGGAAAAGCTGCTGCATCAGCCCTTTTTTGTGGGTCTTGAGCGTGTCGAGCTTTTGCGCCTCCAGGGTAATCCGTTCGTCGAGGGAAACGAGGCAGTCGGCGATTTTTTGTTGCTCGGCCTTATCTGATGGGAATGGAATTATGATCTTTGCGAAACGGCCACCAGAGAGTCCCAATACCTTTGTGCCCTGTGACTCCTTTTGAATCTGTTTACGTATCGCATGCGACTTGAATAGGTAGCCGCCAAAACCAATTACCAGCCGTGCAGCGGATTGACGAGCCAATATTGTGTGTAAACCTGAAACAACACGCTCGCCGTTGAGCCTGACAATTTCAATACATTTCCCGATGTCAGCCAAGTCCTCGGAAGCATCAGCGAAAACCATGTCGCCTTCGACACAGTAATTCTCTGCCTTAAATGATTCCTGTGACTCAGATGAATTGATGTAGGGGACAGCTTCTTTCGTAATGTCGAAAAGAGTCGAAAATTTCGTGCGAATGTCGCCGTAGTGAATGTTTTTGATTGTGCCGCTCTCATAGTTCAGCTTGTCGCGCGAGAGCGAGTTGTTACCCTTGAATGAATAAACTTCCCCCATCGACTTATTAGACCACTCCCCCGCCTCCCGAAACTCAGGAAACCTCAGCTTGGGCACCCATCCGCGTTTTGCCGATCTGGTCATGACGTTCCTTCTTTCCCCGGTTCCCCGATCTGCTTCAGCATCTTGTCAAAATCGCTTTTAAACAGCCGATCCTGCACGATGCGGTATTTCTCGAATTCACTTTCGGCGTGCGCCTTGGCGATTTCCGCCGTGACTTTTCCTGCGTCCTGCAGAATTTCCCGGTCCCAGAGCTTCAAAAAGCCGGTC
>Ga0316204_10007670_pt1 | contig 15584 bp, 11 predicted proteins | sample 6monrhotite_MG_2_FD_205661 | JGI IMG/M metagenome (GOLD analysis project Ga0316204, IMG submission 205661) | Microbial mat bacterial communities from mineral coupon in-situ incubated in ocean water Damariscotta River, Maine, United States -... | ecosystem: Environmental > Aquatic > Marine >... | reverse complement strand
TGGAGACAACGTGCAAATGGTAGTTACTTTGATCGCGCCAATCGCGATGGAAGATGGTCTACGATTTGCGATTCGAGAAGGTGGCCGTACCGTTGGTGCGGGTGTTGTAGCTAAAGTTATTGAGTAAAACATAATGCGGAGGTGGCTTAGGCCGCCTTTCGTATTGAACAGAGTTTAGGCCAGTGGCTCAATTGGCAGAGCAGCGGTCTCCAAAACCGCAGGTTGGGGGTTCGATTCCCTCCTGGCCTGCCATATTGACGAAATGAGAATGAGTAGTTCGATGAGTGCTAAAGCAGCAGAACAAGGTTCAAAAGCGGATACATTAAAGTTATTAGTTGCTCTACTAATGATAGTAGCGGGTTCTATTGCTTTTTATAAGTATTCAGATTATTCCTTGCTGCTGCGAGTACTTGCATTATTGTCAGTGGCAGGAGTGGCAGTGTTTATAGCACTACAGACAGACAAAGGGCGTTTTGCCTGGGGTTTTGTTGGTGGAGCACGCACTGAAGTACGTAAGGTAATTTGGCCTACACGTGCTGAAACTATGCAAACAACACTAATGGTTGTGATTATGGTCATACTCGTTGGTATATTGTTGTGGATCATGGATTCCTTTTTATTGTGGGCAGTTAAGTTGTTAACTGGTCAGGGAGATTAATCAATGGCAATGCGCTGGTATGTTGTACATGCCTATTCAAATTTTGAAAACAAGGTCAAGTTAAGCCTGTTAGAGCGGATTGCGCGTTTTCATATGGAAGATTCTTTTGGTGAAATATTAATTCCAAAGGAAGAAGTTGTTGAAATGAAAGAAGGTCAGCAGCGACGCAGTGAACGCAAATTTTTCCCAGGTTATGTGCTCGTGCAAATGGAAATGAATGATGACACCTGGCACTTAATTAAAGATACGCCAAAAGTGCTTGGTTTTATTGGTGGTACAAGTGATAAACCTGCGCCAATAACTGATAAAGAAGCTAATTCCATCTTGCAGCGTGTTCAAGAAGGCGTCGATAAGCCAAGGCCTAAAGTTTTATTTGAGCCAGGTGAGGTAGTACGGGTAACCGATGGCCCATTCAATGACTTTAATGGTGTGGTTGAAGAAGTGAATTATGAAAAGAGTAAGCTCGTTGTTGCAGTGCTTATATTTGGTAGGTCGACGCCAGTTGAGCTGGATTTCAGTCAGGTCGAGAAGGGTTAAGTTTAGCGTAGGAGCGCCTCCTGGTAGCGGAGATTTTTCGCGACCAGGAGGCGCTCCTACAAATTGAGTAACAGGGGAGCTTAATAGGCGCTTGTACCCATCAGGAGTAAAAAATGGCTAAGAAGATTGAAGCATATATCAAGCTGCAAGTGCCAGCAGGTCAGGCTAATCCTAGTCCACCAGTTGGTCCGGCATTAGGGCAGCATGGTGTTAACATCATGGAGTTCTGTAAAGCATTTAATGCGAAAACACAGAAGCTTGATCAGGGCATGCCTGTACCGGTTGTTATTTCGGTATTCAGTGACCGCAGCTTTACATTCATTACAAAAACCCCGCCTGCAGCAGTATTGCTGAAAAAACTTGCAGGTATCCCTAAAGGCAGTGGCACACCTAATACCGTAAAGGTTGGTACTGTGTCTCGCGCGCAACTGGAAGAGATCGTTAATATTAAAGAACCTGATCTGACAGCAGCGGATATGGATGCGGCAGTGCGTACGATAGCGGGAACCGCTCGTAGCATGGGTCTGGATGTAGAGGGTTAATATCATGGCAAAATTAAATAAAAAGCAAAAAACAATTGGCGAAAAGCTCGAAGCCGGTAAAATTTACGGTATGGATGAAGCTGTTGCGTTAATTAAAGATCTGCCCCGTGCAAAATTCACTGAGTCAATTGATGTTAGTGTGAATCTAGGTGTTGATCCTCGTAAATCGGATCAGGTTGTTCGTGGTTCAAGTATCCTGCCTAACGGTACGGGTAAGAATGTTCGAGTTGCTGTCTTCGCTCAAGGCGAAAATGCTGAAAAAGCAAAAGCAGCGGGTGCAGATATAGTCGGTTTTGAAGACCTGGCTGAAGATATTAAAAAAGGTAACATGGACTTTGATGTTGTTATCGCTTCACCAGATGCTATGCGTGTTGTCGGTACATTAGGCCAGATTCTTGGTCCTCGCGGATTAATGCCTAACCCAAAAGTGGGTACGGTAACACCTGATGTAGTAACAGCAGTAAAGAATGCCAAGGCAGGTCAGGTGCGTTACCGTACAGACAAAGCCGGTATTATTCATTGTTCAATTGGTAATATTGATTTTGATGCGAAAGCCTTGGAAGAAAACCTGTCTGCGTTATTAGCGGACCTGGTTAAAGCCAAGCCTTCATCGGCAAAAGGTCAGTATTTGAAAAAGGTTACAATTTCATCAACGATGGGCCCTGGTGTTCCAGTCGACCAGACTGTTTTATAAGTCAGTTTTTGAAATTAACAAACTTTGAGCCTGATGGTTTTGACTGTCAGGACATCAAAGACCGTAGGTGTTAACAAGCTTAATGGGTTATCCCGGCCTGCGCAGATGGCATAGCTCAACAAGTTTTTACTTGGAGCTGCCAAAAAAGGTAGTTCTGTAAGAAACTGAAAGGCGAATTGCAGAACGTTTTTAAGGCTATTCCGGAGACAAGAAACATGGCATTAAATCTGGATCAGAAAAAAGTAGTCGTAGAAGAGGTTGCAGCCGTTGCTGCTGATGCCTTATCTGCTGTGGCTGCTGAGTATCATGGCCTTACTGTAGGCGATATGACTGATTTACGTGTGAAAGCGCGTAGTGAGGGTGTATATCTTCGCGTAGTTAAAAATTCTTTGGCGAAACGTGCTATTGCTGGCACCGATTTCGAATGCATGCAAGAGGGGCTAACGGGTCCTTTGTTGCTGGCCTTCTCTCAAGAAGACCCAGGGTGTGCAGCCAGAGTGATCAAGGACTTTGCTAAAGACCACGACAAGCTCGTAGTTAAGCTGGTTTCCATTGGCGGCCAAATGTTGGATGCTTCTGAACTTGATCGACTTGCGAATTTACCAACACGCGATCAGGCAATCAGTATGCTTATGGCTCTCATGAAAGCGCCAGTTGAAAAACTTACGCGTACTATTAATGAGGTTCCAGGCAAATTGGTTCGTACTGTTGCTGCAGTTAAGGTTCAAAAAGAAAGCGCTTAGTCTGAATAATTAATTCAGCTGAGTAAATGATTATGATGTTTAATCATAATCCAGACCAAGTAATTAACATTTTAAATAGGGGAGATAGCAAATGGCTGTTTCAAAAGAAGATATATTAGAAGCCATCGCCAATATGAGCGTGATGGAAGTAGTTGACTTGATTTCCGATATGGAAGAAAAGTTTGGTGTTACTGCAGCAGCGGCTGTAGCCGCAGCGCCAGCAGCTGGTGGCGGTGAAGCCGCAGCAGCAGAAGAAAAAGACGAGTTTGATGTAGTAATGACTAGTTTTGGTGCTAACAAGGTTGCTGTAATCAAGGTTGTTCGTGGTCTTACAGGCTTAGGTCTGAAGGAAGCGAAAGAAATGGTTGAAGGTGCTCCAAGCACAGTTAAGGAAGCTGCAACTAAAGACGAAGCAGAAGACGTCAAGAAGCAGCTTGAAGAAGCTGGCGCGAGCGTCGAGCTTAAGTAAGGGTTGTATAAGGTTGCAAAACCAGGCAGCCTGTTTTAATAAAAACAGGTGGGCTGGCGGCTATAAATAGCTGCCGGCCTTTTCCTGTTTGTATTAACAAGGACGATTTTTCTGACTTACGCATTTTTATTTTAAAAAAGGGTAAGCGAAATGGAAATTTTCAAACATAGATGTTGAACGATAGCTGAGGCATAAAATGGCATATACTTTCACCGAAAAGAAACGTATCCGTAAGGATTTCGGTAAACACGCTAGTATCCTTGAAGTTCCGTACTTGCTTGCGATTCAGTTGGATTCTTATACCAAGTTTCTGCAAGATGGCGTAAAAATGGATGAACGGGAAAATCTGGGGCTGCATGCAGCGCTTCAGTCAGTGTTCCCGATTGTTAGTTACAATGGCTATGCCATGCTCGAATATGTGAGCTATCGTTTAGGTAAGCCTGTATTTGATGTTAGAGAATGTCAATTACGTGGAATGACATACTCGTCACCTATTAGAGTGACAGTGCGATTGGTCATCTACGATAAAGACGCTCCGGTAAATTCTAAAACTGTTAAAGACATTAAAGAACAGGAAGTCTACATGGGTGAGATCCCATTAATGACTGACAATGGTACCTTTGTTATTAATGGTACTGAGCGAGTTATCGTATCCCAGCTACATCGTTCGCCAGGTGTATTTTTCGATCATGATAAAGGCAAAACACATAGTTCAGGCAAGTTGTTATTTAATGCCCGCGTTATTCCTTATCGTGGTTCATGGCTCGATTTTGAGTTTGACCCGAAAGATAGTTTATTTGTTCGTATTGACCGTCGTCGTAAATTACCGGCAACTATCTTGTTGCGCGCGTTGGGTTATGACAATGAACAAATGTTGGACATGTTCTTTGATAATAATAATTTCACGTTAACCGATGATGGCGTCATGCTTGATCTCGTTCCTGAGCGTTTACGCGGTGAAACAGCCGGGTTTGATATTGTTGTTAAAGGAAAAGTGGTTGTTGAAGAAGGTCGCCGTATTACTGCCCGCGTTATACGTGAGTTAGAAAAGGCTGGCGTAACCGCATTGCTGGTACCTACTGAATATCTGTTGGGTAAAGTATTGGCTAAAAACATCATTAACACTGAAACCGGTGAAGTGATTGCGAATGCTAATGACGAGCTAACAGAAGAGCTTATTGAAGCACTACAAGAAGCAGGTGTTACTGATTTAGAGACAATTTATTTTAATGATATTGACCTGGGTCCGTACATTTCAAATACGTTACGAATCGATAGTACTGCTTCTGCATTAGAAGCGCAGGTCGAAATCTACCGTATGATGCGTCCAGGTGAGCCACCAACAAAAGAGTCAGCTCAAAATCTGTTTAATAACCTGTTCTTTAATGAAGAGCGTTATGACTTATCAGCCGTTGGCCGTATGAAATTTAATCGCCGTATCGGCCGTGATGAAGATGAAGGTGCTGGCACCTTATCTAATGACGATATTATCGGTGTCATGAGTATCCTGTTAGATATTCGTAATGGCAACGGTGTTGTTGACGATATCGACCATCTGGGTAATCGCCGTATTCGCTGCGTAGGCGAGATGGCAGAGAATGTTTTCCGTGTTGGTTTAGTTCGTGTAGAGCGCGCCGTAAAAGATCGTCTGACTGTTGCTGATTCTGAAGGTCTCATGCCTCAGGATATGATTAATGCTAAGCCAGTTGCTGCTGCAGTTAAAGAATTTTTTGGTTCTTCACAGTTGTCACAGTTTATGGATCAGAACAATCCTTTATCAGAAGTAACGCATAAACGTCGTATTTCTGCATTAGGCCCTGGTGGTTTGACGCGTGAACGTGCAGGATTTGAAGTGCGTGATGTTCATCCAACGCATTACGGTCGAGTGTGTCCAATAGAAACACCAGAAGGGCCAAACATTGGTTTGATAAACTCGTTGTCTGTATATGCACGTACTAATAAATACGGTTTCCTGGAAACGCCATACCGAAGAGTGGTAAATGGTAAGTTGACAGCTGACCTTGATTATTTATCAGCGATAGAAGAAGGTCAGTTCGTTATCGCGCAGGCCAATGCAACAATCAATGATAAAGATCAGTTGACCGATGAATTGGTTGCTTGTCGTCATATGAATGAATTTACCTTAACAACTGTGGACAACGTTCAGTATATGGACGTTTCTCCTCGTCAGGTTGTATCGGTCGCGGCAGCGTTAATTCCATTCCTGGAGCACGATGATGCGAACCGCGCATTGATGGGTTCTAATATGCAACGTCAAGCGGTACCGACACTGCGTTCAGATAAGCCATTAGTAGGTACAGGTATAGAACGAACTGTAGCAATTGACTCAGGTGTAACAGTTGTTGCCAAACGCGGTGGCTTTGTTGATACCGTAGATGCGGGTCGTATTGTTGTTCGTATTAATGATGACGAAACTATAGCCGGTGAGTCAGGCGTTGATATTTATAATTTGATTAAATACACACGCTCAAATCAAAATACATGCATAAATCAGACTCCGTTAGTTAAGCCTGGTGATGTCATTAAACGTGGTGATGTTCTGGCTGATGGCCCAAGTACAGATATGGGTGAATTAGCATTAGGTCAAAACCTGATGGTCGCATTCATGCCATGGAATGGTTACAACTTTGAGGATTCAATTTTAATCTCAGAGAGACTGGTACAAGAAGATCGTTTAACTACTATTCATATCGAAGAGATGACTTGTGTTGCACGTGATACCAAGCTGGGATCTGAAGAAATCAGTTCAGATATTCCAAATGTAGGTGAAAGTGCACTATCCAAGCTGGATGAATCAGGAATTGTTTATATCGGTGCTGAAGTTAAGCCGGGTGATATTCTGGTTGGTAAGGTAACACCTAAAGGTGAAACACAGCTAACGCCAGAAGAAAAATTACTCAGAGCCATCTTTGGTGAGAAAGCATCAGATGTAAAAGATACATCATTACGTGTTCCGTCAGGTATGGATGGCACGGTTATCGATGTTCAAGTATTTACACGTGATGGCGTAGATAAAGACAAACGATCTTTGGAGATTGAAGAAGATCAACTGGAAGCCGTCAGAAAAGACTTGGGTGACCAGCGCAGAATCATGGAAGAAGACCTCTATGATCGTATCGAAAAATTGATAACAGGCAAAGTAGCTGATGGCGGCCCTAATAAGCTGGCGTCTGGTTCAAAAGTAACCAAAGCTTATTTATCTGAAGTGCCTCGCGATAAGTGGTTTGAAATTCGTTTGCATAACGAAGAAGCTAATACGCAGCTTGAAGCTATGGGCGAACAGCTTCGTGGTATGCAGGATCACTTTGGTGAGTTATACGAAGAAAAGAAACACAAGATTATTGCTGGTGATGATCTGGCTCCTGGCGTACTTAAGATGGTCAAGGTATACATGGCTGTTAAACGACGCATTCAACCAGGCGATAAGATGGCGGGACGTCATGGTAACAAGGGTGTTATCTCGATGATCGTGCCAGTAGAAGATATGCCTTACCTTGAAGATGGTACTACCGTAGATATCGTATTGAATCCGTTAGGTGTTCCGTCACGTATGAATGTGGGGCAGATACTGGAATGTCATCTAGGCTGGGCTGCAAAAGGCTTGGGTATCAAGATAGGTAATATGCTTGAAGCTCAATCAAAAGTGACTGAGCTCAGAAGTTTCCTGGATAAAGTCTATAACAACAGTGGCAAAAAAGAAGATCTAGATTCATTTAGTGATGACGAGATTATCGAGCTTTGTCGAAACCTGGTTGGTGGTGTACCGATGGCTACACCAGTATTTGATGGTTGTTCAGAAGAAGAGCTGCGTTACATGCTGCGATTGGCTGATCTTCCGGAAACAGGCCAAACAACTGTTTATGATGGACGTACTGGTAAAACATTTGATCGTAAAGTCACGATTGGTTACATGCATATGCTTAAATTGAACCATTTGGTTGATGACAAGATGCATGCACGTTCAACAGGTCCTTACAGTTTGGTTACGCAGCAGCCATTAGGTGGCAAGGCCCAGTTTGGTGGACAACGATTTGGGGAAATGGAGGTCTGGGCTCTCGAAGCTTATGGCGCTACCTATACCTTGCAAGAAATGTTGACAGTTAAGTCAGATGATGTGAATGGTCGAACCAAGATGTATAAAAACATCGTTGATGGTAATCATCATATGGAAGCAGGTATGCCCGAATCCTTTAACGTATTGGTTAAAGAAATTCGTTCACTTGGTATTAATATTGAGCTGGCTCAAGATTAAATTTGGTTTTTTGACACTCAGTAAAACGGTTTAGCAGGCAGGAGAAGACATGAAAGATCTACTCAATCTCGTAAAATTACAGGGAAATGTAGAAGACTTCGAGGCGATTCGAATTGGACTAGCATCCCCCGATATGATTCGCTCTTGGTCTTATGGTGAGGTTAAAAAACCAGAAACCATCAACTATCGTACATTCAAACCTGAACGCGATGGATTGTTTTGTGCAAAGATTTTTGGCCCAGTAAAAGATTACGAATGTTTGTGTGGTAAGTACAAACGCTTAAAGCATCGTGGTGTTGTATGTGAAAAATGCGGCGTTGAAGTGACGCTTGCAAAAGTACGACGTGATCGCATGGGTCATATAGAGCTGGCTAGTCCGGTTGCACACATATGGTTCCTGAAATCACTACCATCACGTATTGGTTTGTTGTTGGATATGACACTACGTGACATTGAGCGTGTGCTTTATTTTGAAGCGTTTGTTGTTGTTGATCCTGGCATGACCACGCTTGAAAAGGGTATGTTGCTTTCTGATGAGGCTTATCTTGAAGCCATAGAAGAACATGGTGATGAGTTTGATGCACGTATGGGTGCTGAAGCTGTATTGGAATTATTAAGGTCTATTAACCTTAAAGAGCAAGCTGTTACATTACGTGAAGAAATTGCTGCGACTAATTCTGAAACCAAATTAAAACGCCTGACTAAACGATCAAAGCTTGTTGAATCATTTATGGAGTCTGGCAATAAACCTGAGTGGGTAATTCTTAAGGTATTGCCTGTATTGCCACCTGATTTGCGTCCATTAGTACCATTGGATGGCGGTCGTTTTGCAACATCCGATCTGAATGATTTATACCGCCGGGTAATTAACCGTAATAACCGTCTGAAACGTTTATTAGAATTGAATGCGCCTGATATTATCGTACGAAATGAAAAACGTATGCTGCAAGAATCAGTTGATGCATTGTTAGATAATGGTCGTCGCGGTCGTGCTATCACTGGCACTAATAAGCGTCCATTGAAATCTTTGGCAGATATGATCAAGGGTAAGCAGGGCCGTTTCCGTCAGAATCTGTTAGGTAAACGTGTTGATTATTCAGGCCGTTCCGTTATCGTGGTTGGCCCTACATTAAGATTGCATCAATGCGGTCTGCCAAAGAAAATGGCGTTGGAATTATTCAAGCCATTTATCTTTAACAAGTTACAGCTACGCGGTCAAGCGACCACGATTAAAGCAGCTAAAAAATTAGTTGAACGAGAAGGTCCGGAAATCTGGGATATTCTCGAAGGTGTTATTCGTGAGCATCCAGTTATGCTTAACCGTGCGCCAACATTGCATCGATTAGGTATTCAGGCATTTGAACCGGTACTGATTGAAGGTAAAGCGATTCAGCTGCATCCACTGGTTTGTTCGGCATTTAACGCTGACTTTGATGGAGACCAAATGGCGGTACACGTGCCGTTGTCAATCGAAGCACAGTTGGAAGCACGTACATTAATGATGTCTACAAATAATGTTTTGTCGCCTGCAAATGGTGAGCCCATTATTGTACCTTCGCAAGACGTTGTGTTGGGTCTGTATTATATGACTCGTCAGCGAGTGAATGCACCAGGTGAAGGCATGGTGTTTGCTGATACAACAGAAGTACATCGCGCATATGAAAGTGGGAACGTTAACCTGAATGCAGCAATCAAGGTTCGTATTCATGAAGGTATCGTTGACGATGATGGTGACATGCATGAAGAAACTAGAATAGTTGAAACAACGGTTGGTCGTGCATTGCTATTCGAAATCGTGCCTAAAGGCTTACCGTTTAGCCTCGTTGATTGCGATATGAGCAAAAAAGCTATTTCGCGTATTATCAATACGTGTTATCGCCGTATGGGTTTGAAGACAACAGTTATCTTTGCTGATCAACTGATGTACATGGGCTTCCAGTATTCAACGCGTTCAGGTGTATCTATAGCATCGAATGATATGGTTGTTCCTGCTGAAAAGGCCGCTATTCTGGCGAAGTCAGAAGAAGAAGTTAAAGAGATTCAGGAGCAATATGAATCAGGCCTGGTAACACAAGGCGAACGCTATAATAAAGTTATCGATATCTGGTCTCATACTAATGATCAAATTTCAAAAGCGATGATGGATGGCCTCGGCACAGAGAAAGTAATAAATGCTGAAGGTGAAGAGGTTAGTCAAAGTTCATTTAATTCAATTTATATGATGGCTGATTCTGGCGCTCGTGGTAGTCCAGCACAGATTCGTCAGTTGGCAGGTATGCGTGGATTAATGGCTAAACCAGATGGTTCCATTATCGAAACACCTATTACTGCAAACTTCCGTGAGGGTCTGAATGTTATTCAGTACTTTATTTCTACTCATGGTGCTCGAAAAGGTCTAGCCGATACCGCACTTAAAACTGCAAACTCAGGTTATTTGACACGACGTTTGGTTGATGTTGCACAGGACCTGGTTGTAACGGAAGAAGATTGTGGTACAGAGGTTACGCTGAAAATCACACCAGTTGTTGAAGGTGGTGATGTAATTGAATCCTTGAGTGACCGTGTGCTGGGTCGAGTTCTTGGTGAAGATATCTTTGAGCCGGACTCAGACAAGATTGCGATTGAAGCCGGTACATTGCTTGATGAGCGAATGGTCGCCAAACTTGAAGAGATGAGTGTTGATCAGCTACAAGTTAGATCACCTATTCTATGTGAATCAAGACGCGGTGTTTGTGCACAGTGTTATGGTCGTGACTTGGCTCGTGGACATCGTATCAATATTGGCGAAGCGGTCGGTGTTGTTGCGGCACAGTCAATTGGTGAGCCTGGCACACAGCTGACTATGCGTACATTCCATATTGGTGGTGCAGCATCGCGTTCTGCTTCTGTTAGTAATATCGAAACAAAATCTGCAGGTAGCATAAAATTACATAACCTGAAAACGGTTAAAAACAGAGATGGGCATCACGTAGCAATTTCGCGTTCTGGTGAAATTACAATACAAGATGATCATGGTCGTGAGCGTGAGCGATATAAAGTTGCATATGGTTCTATCATTGGTTTTGATGATGGGGCACCCGTTGATGGTGGTCAGATAGTTGCAAATTGGGATCCGCACACTCATCCGATTGTTACAGAGGTAGCGGGTACGTTGAAATTTAGCGATTTCATCGAAGGCGTTTCAGTTAACACTAAATCTGATGAAATTACAGGCTTATCCAGCTTAACAGTATCTGATCCAAAAACACGTGGATCAGCCGGTAAAGACTTGCGTCCAATGGTGAAGCTGGTTGATGCTGACGGCAACGATATATTTATTCCAGGAACGGAAATTCCTGCGCAATATGCATTGCCAGCAGGTGCGATTGTTAGCTTCAGTGATAACTCAGCAGTAGAAGTCGGTGATGTACTTGCACGTATTCCACAAGAATCATCAAAAACGCGTGATATCACGGGTGGTTTACCACGTGTTGCTGACTTGTTCGAAGCACGTAAACCGAAAGATGCATGCATCATGGCGGAATACTCAGGTACGGTTAGCTTTGGTAAAGAAACAAAAGGTAAGCAACGTTTTGTCATTACTGATGAACATGGTGAGCAACATGAAGAGCTTATCCATAAGTGGCGCCATGTAACAATCTTTGAAGGTGAGCATGTAGAACGTGGAGAGGTTGTTGTTGAAGGTGAATTGGATCCACATGATATCCTGAGATTACTAGGTGTAACGGCACTGGCAGATTATCTCGTAAAAGAGATTCAGGACGTTTACCGTCTGCAAGGCGTTAAAATCAACGATAAGCATATCGAAGTTATCTCGCGACAGATGATGAAGAAAGTTGAGATTAAAGCCCCAGGTGATTCAAATTACCTTAAAGGCGAGCAGCTAGAACGTTTTGGTGTTCAAGAGACTAATGAGAAATTAATTGCGGATGGCAAGCAACCTGCATTAGTTGAGCCATTGTTATTAGGTATCACTAAGGCATCATTGGCTACAGAGTCATTTATTTCAGCCGCCTCCTTCCAGGAGACGACACGTGTACTGACAGATGCTGCGGTTCGTGGATTAAGTGATGATCTTCGTGGCTTGAAAGAAAATGTTATCGTAGGTCGATTGATTCCTGCCGGAACTGGGCTTGCATATCATGAAGAACGCAAGCGTCGACGTACCATAGCGGAAGCGCCTGCGATCGTAGAAGATGTGCAAATAGTTATGCCGTCTGTCGATGCAGATGCTTCAGGTGAAACAGTGGAAGAAAGTAGCGAAAGCTAAAGCATTACTTTTTAAAAGGTAAAGTAAATTAACCCCATTTTGATTATAGAATGGGGTTAATTTTTTCTGGTGATTCGGAAAACAAGAAAAAATATCAAAAATGATGATAATTCTCTTGACATAATCATGGCTAAACTCTAATATTCCACGGCTCAGACAGGCCGGATTATTTTCTGGCCTGTCTTTTATTTTAAAGAACAGAATTTTGAAGTCGGAGCACGTTTTTAATGGCTACAATCAATCAGTTAGTACGTAAGCCTCGTTTACGTAAAAGTGACAAGAGTAATGTCCCTGCGTTAGAAAGCTGTCCACAAAAACGTGGAGTATGCACACGTGTGTACACAACTACACCTAAGAAACCTAACTCAGCTATGCGTAAGGTTGCTCGTGTTCGGCTAACCAACGGCTTTGAAGTAACCAGTTATATAGGTGGTGAAGGTCATAACCTGCAAGAGCATTCAGTTGTATTGCTTCGCGGTGGTCGTGTTAAGGATTTACCTGGTGTTCGTTATCATATTGTTCGCGGTAGTTTGGATACTTCTGGTGTTGAAGCACGTAGAAGAGGTCGTTCCAAGTACGGTGCCAAGCGTCCAAAGAGTTAATGTAACTTAAAATAGTTAAAATCGAGAGATTTGAGAAAACGAAATGTCTAGAAGAAGAGAAAGCGGAAAACGAACCATTCTCCCAGATCCAAAATTTGGAAGTCTGATGCTGGCTAAATTTGTCAACATAATTATGATGGATGGCAAAAAGTCAACGGCGGAAAAAATCGTATATACAGCACTTGGCGCCATTGGCGAAAAGAGCAAAGAAGATTCCGTAGAGGTTTTCCAGAAAGCATTAGACAATATTAGTCCTCACGTAGAAGTTAAATCTCGTCGTGTTGGTGGTGCTACTTATCAAGTGCCAGTTGAAGTTAAGTCTGAACGTCGTCAAGCATTAGCTATGCGCTGGATGATCGAAGCCGCTCGTAAGCGCGGTGAAAAATCTATGGCGCGTCGTCTTGCAGGTGAGGTATTAGACGCAGCGGAAAGCCGTGGTTCTGCAGTTAAGAAACGTGAAGATACGCATAGAATGGCAGAAGCTAATAAAGCCTTTGCTCATTACCGTTGGTAGGTTGATAGAAAGACGGATTTAAAAAAGTGGCGCGTGCAACTCCCATAGAGCGATATCGCAATATCGGCATCATGGCTCATATTGATGCGGGGAAAACGACCACAACAGAGCGAGTCCTTTTTTATACGGGAGTATCGCATAAGATTGGCGAAGTGCATGATGGCGCCGCCACAATGGATTGGATGGAGCAGGAACAGGAGCGTGGGATAACCATAACCTCTGCTGCAACGACCTGCTTCTGGCAGGGAATGGATAAACAGTTTCAGGAGCATCGAATAAATATTATCGATACGCCTGGACATGTAGATTTTACGATCGAAGTCGAGCGTTCTTTGAGAGTGCTAGATGGAGCTTGCGCTGTTTTTTGTGCTGTTGGAGGTGTTGAGCCTCAATCAGAAACAGTTTGGCGGCAAGCAACACGTTATGAAGTACCGCGAATGGCCTTTGTTAATAAAATGGACCGTTCGGGTGCAGATTTTTTGCGTGTTGTAGCGCAAATAAAAGATCGACTAGGAAGTAACCCTATACCGATGCAGTTAAATATCGGTACGGAAGAAAGCTTCGAAGGCGTAGTAGATTTGCTTCGTATGCAAGCCATCTACTGGAATGAAGAAGATCGTGGTGTCACATATGATGCGCGAGATATTCCAGCAGAGTTAGTGGCGCAATGTGAAGAGCTTCGTGAACAGTTAGTTGAGGCTGCAGCTGAAGCAACAGATGAATTGATGGAGAAGTATCTCGAAGGTGGAGAGCTCTCTGAAGATGAAATCCGAGAAGGTATTCGTCTTCGAACACTAAGCAACGAAGTTGTTCCGTGTTTTTGTGGTACTGCATTCAAGAACAAAGGTGTGCAGGCAATGTTGGATGCAATTGTTGCTTACATGCCGTCACCACTTGATGTGCCGGCGATTAAAGGTATTCTTAGTGATAAGAATGAGACTGAGGCTGAAAGACATTCATCAGATGATGAGCCGTTTGCAGCCTTGGCATTTAAAATTGCAACGGATCCTTTTGTAGGTACGTTGACATTTTTCCGGGTTTACTCGGGTGTAATTAAAACGGGTGATTCAATTTATAACCCGGTTAAAAGTAAAAAAGAACGTGTTGGTCGTATCGTACAGATGCATGCCAACAGCAGAGAAGAGATCAAAGAAGTACGCGCGGGTGACATCGCAGCAGCAGTTGGTCTGAAAGATGTAACAACAGGCGACACATTGTGTGACCTGAAAGAAGTAATTACTCTTGAACGCATGGAGTTTCCAGAGCCGGTTATTTCGATAGCGATTGAACCAAGGACACAAAGCGACCAGGAAAAAATGGGTGTAGCTTTGTCGAAACTGGCACAGGAAGATCCGTCATTTCGTGTGCATACAGACGAAGAGTCCGGGCAAACAATTATTTCAGGCATGGGTGAATTGCACCTTGAAATTATTGTAGATCGCATGAAGCGAGAGTTTAGTGTTGAGGCGAATGTTGGTAAGCCGCAAGTGGCCTACAGAGAAACGATTCGTTCAACCGTCGAACAGGAAGGTAAGTTTGTTCGGCAGTCTGGTGGTCGTGGCCAATATGGTCATGTCTGGCTGAAGTTAGAGCCACTTGAACCAGGTAGTGGATATGAGTTTGTTGATGATGTGGTTGGCGGGGTTGTGCCGCGTGAATACATATCATCGGTAGACAAAGGTGTACAAGAGCAAATGCAGAACGGCAACATAGCAGGATATCCTGTTGTTGATGTCAGGGTTACTCTGTATGACGGTTCTTATCATGATGTGGACTCGAACGAAGTGGCATTTAAAATTGCCGGTTCAATGGGTTTCAGGGAAGGCATGGCTAATGCAGACCCTGTTTTACTCGAGCCAATCATGAAGGTAGAAGTAGTGTCACCAGAAGATTACATGGGTGACATTATGGGCGACCTGAATCGGCGACGAGGTCTTGTGCAAGGTATGGATGATTGTCCTGCGGGTAAAATCATTCGAGCTGAAGTACCTTTGTCAGAAATGTTTGGTTATGCAACTGATGTTCGTTCGGCAACACAGGGCAGAGCCACATACTCAATGGAATTTGAGAAATACAGTGAGGCTCCTGCCAGTGTGGTAGAAGCTATGAAAAGAACGTTTTAACAGTATTAATGAACTAAAGAGGTAACGCGCCGTGTCTAAGGAAAAATTTGAACGTAATAAGCCACACGTTAACGTGGGCACTATCGGTCACGTAGACCATGGTAAGACGACGTTAACAGCAGCGATTACCAAGGTAATGTCAGAAGCGATGGGCGGCGA
>Ga0316204_10007669_pt1 | contig 15592 bp, 9 predicted proteins | sample 6monrhotite_MG_2_FD_205661 | JGI IMG/M metagenome (GOLD analysis project Ga0316204, IMG submission 205661) | Microbial mat bacterial communities from mineral coupon in-situ incubated in ocean water Damariscotta River, Maine, United States -... | ecosystem: Environmental > Aquatic > Marine >... | reverse complement strand
CGCCACGCGGTCGCAGCGCACCGCGAGCCCCTCGGGGACGTCCGATTGGACCTCGACGCCGTCGAGATGGGCGCGGGAGTGCTGCTTCTCGAGCAGCGGAGCGAGCAGGCCCCGCAGCTCGATCGTCACGGGGTGGAGGTCCAGGTGACCCTCGGAGAGGCGCCCGGCGTCGAGGATGTTCTTGACCATCGCCTCGAGGCGCTCGGTGTCCTGCACCATGCGGCCGGCGAGCTTCGTCTGGTTCTCGCGGTCGACCTCGCGCAGCTGCAGCGTCTCCGCCGCGAGCTTGATCGAGGCGAGGGGCGACTTGAACTCGTGGCTGACCGCCGCGATGAAGTTCTGCTGACGGCGCAGGAGCTCCGCGGGCTGCTTGAGCGCCTGCGTGAGCACCGCGATGCCGCCGGCGATCACGAACAGCAGGAAGGTGCCCTCCGAGCCGTAGCGGAAGAGCCGGCTGCGGCGCTCGTCGTCCAGCGCCGCGAGCAGCTCGGGGTTGGTGCTGACCTCACCGTCCTGCACGACGAGCGTCGGGAAGTAGGCCAGGACCTCGCGCTCGGTGTGACCGTCGCGCAGGAGCTCCTGGCCCGCCATCGCCTGCAGCTCGAACTGCTCGAACTGGTGGGATTGGACGCCGCCCATGTAGGCCGCCTCGTCCCACAGCCAGTAGCACAGCTGCGCCAGGCTCGTGAAGAGCATGGCGACCGTCACCAGCTGGAGGGTGCGAGTGGTCTTGAGCGGCAGGCCCATCGTTCAGCCGAGCTCGGCCAGCGTGTCCGCGAGCTTCGTCGCGAACTCGTCGAAGTGCTCTTCGGTGTGCGCCAGCGAGAGGAAGCCGACCTCGTAGGCGGACGGGGCGATCGAGATGCCGCGACGCAGGAGACCGTGGAAGATCCCCGTGTAGCGCTCGGCCGCTGCCGGGTCGATGCGGTCCGCGCGGCGCGGCGGTTCGCCGTCCTGCAGCGACATCCAGAAGATCGAGCCGACACGCACGAGCTTCGCCGGGAACGGCGCATTCGCGAGCACGGGAGCCACGCGCGCCTCGAAGGCGGCGCCGAGCTCCTCGAGTCGGCTCCAGGCGTCCTGGGCGTCGAGGGCGTCGAGCGCCGCGATCCCAGCCGCCATGGCGACGGGGTTGCCGGAGAGCGTCCCGGCCTGATAGACGGCCCCGAGCGGCGCCAGGTGCTCCATCAGGTCGCGTCGGCCTCCGAAGGCGCCGACGGGCAGACCGCCACCGATGACCTTGCCGAAGGTCGCGAGATCCGGAGTGATGCCGAACAGCTCGGCCGCTCCGCCGCGCGCGACGCGGAAGCCGTTGATGACCTCGTCGAAGATCAGCAGGGCGCCGCAGGCGGCGGTGCGCAGGCGCAGCTTGTGCAGGAACTCCTCGCGCTGCACGAGCAGGCCGTTGTTGGCCGGGATCGGCTCGACGACGACGGCGGCGATCTCGTCACCGCGCTCGTCCATCAGCTTGTCGAAGGCCTCCTCGTCGTCGAGGTCGAGCACGAGCGTCTTGTCGGCGACGCTGGGCGGCACGCCGGCGGACGAGGGCTTGCCGAAGGTCACGAGGCCGGAGCCTGCGGCGACGAGGCCCCAGTCGGCGTGGCCGTGGTAGCAGCCGGCGAACTTGAGGATGAGCTCGCGTCCGGTCGCGCCGCGCGCGAGGCGCACGGCGCTCATCACGGCCTCGGTGCCGGAGGAGGTGAAGCGCACGCGCTCGAGCCCCGGGTAGATGCCGCAGATACGCTCGGCGAGCCCGATCTCGTTCGGCGTCGGTGCGCCGAAGGTCGTGCCCTGCTTGACCGCGGCGAGCACGGCGTCGGTCACGACCGCCGCCGAGTGCCCGAGGATCAGCGGACCCCAGGAGCCGACGAAGTCGAGGTAGAGGTTGCCGTCGACGTCCTTCGTGTGCGCGCCGCAGGCCTCGACGAGCACGGGCGGCGAGCCGCCCACGGCGCCGAACGCGCGCACCGGCGAGCTCACGCCCCCGGGCAGCACTTTCTGGGCGCGGGCGAAGAGGGCTTCGGACTCGGACAGGTTCAACGCTTGGTCGGTGGGGCTCACAGCCAGGCTCCTTGCAGCGCCTCGCGGGCGTGGTAGGTGATGAGGACGTCCGCGCCGGCGCGAACGAATGAGGTGAGGTTCTCGCGCACGACACCGGCCTCGTCGATCCAGCCCCGCTCGGCGGCGGCCTTCACCTGCGAGAACTCGCCGGAGACGTTGTAGGCCGCGAGCGGCAGATCGGAGACCGCGCGCACGCGCTGAATGACGTCGAGGTAGGCGAGGGCGGGCTTGACCATCAACAGGTCGGCGCCCTCCGCCTCGTCGAGCTGCGCCTCGCGCTCGGCCTCGCGGGCGTTGCGCGGGTCCATCTGGTAGCTCTTGCGGTCGCCGTGCCCGGGCGCGGAGTCGGCCGCGTCGCGGAAGGGGCCGTAGTAGGCCGAGGCGTACTTGACCGCGTAGCTCATCAGCGCCGTCGACTGGAATCCGCGCACGTCGAGGGCGTCGCGCAGCGCCGCCACGCGGCCGTCCATCATGTCGCTGGGGGCGACGACGTCCGCGCCGGCGGCGGCGTGCGAGACGGCCATGTCGGCCAGGAGCGGCAGGCTGGGGTCGTTCTCGACCTCGCCGTCCGCCAGCACGCCGCAGTGACCGTGGTCGGTGTAGGCGCACAGGCAGACGTCGGTCATGACGAGCACCTCGTCGCCGAACTCCTGCTTGAGCGCGTGGACGGCGCGCTGCACGGCGCCATCGTCGTCGCTCGAGCGCTCGCCGCGCGCGGTCTTCTCGCCGTCGCCGGCGAGGCCGAACAGCAGGACGCTGCGCACGCCGAGCTCGAGGTCCGCGGCGACGCGCTGGACCAGCTCGGTCCGCCCTTGACGCTCGATCCCGGGCATGGAGGCGATCGTCTCGCGCCCGGACTGCGCCGGCAGGACGAAGTGCGGCTGCACGAGCTGCTCCGCGCGCACCGCGGTCTCGGCCACGAGGTCGCGCAGGAGCGGGCTGCGGCGCAGGCGCCGCGGTCGGCGGCGCATCGGTTCGTTGCGGTCGGTCATCGGGGAGATCGTCGGTGGCGGCTCAGCGCCCGGGCCCGGCGGGCGGGCTCGAGGAGTCGTGGCTCGAGCCGGCGGGCTCGGTGGAGTGTTCGAGGCCTGGGCTCGCGCTGGATTCGAGCACGGCCAGGAGTCCGTCGAGATCGCGCGTCTGCGCCTCGGCGTGGACCGGCAGGCCGGCCTCGCGCAGCGCGGCGCTCGTGGTCGGCCCGATGGAGAGCACCCGCGTGCCCTCGGGGACGCCACCTGCGCTCGCGGCCACGCGCACGGCGGAGGGGCTCGCGAAGAGCACGGCGTGGACGGGGGGCAGGGGCGGCGGAGTCGACACGGGCTCGGTGGCGTAGACCGCCAGGCTGGCGAGTCGTCCGCCGGCCGCTTCGAAGGCCTCCTCGAGCTCGGGGCGACCGTCGCGCGCAGCGAGGTGCAGGGCGACCTGGTCCGTGCCGGTGCGCGCCAGCAGCTCGCGCGCCAGGCCGCGGGCCGTGGCGTCCTCGGCGACGAGTTCGACGCGACAGCCCGCCGCGCGCGCCGCCTCGGCCGTCTTCGGACCGACGCAGGCGGCGGGCGTCCCGCCGAGGTCGAGGTCGCCGGCGAGCTCTCGCGTGAAGCGCACCGCGCGCGGGGACGCGAACACGAGCCAGTCGGCGTGGGGCAGGAGCAGGCGCAGCCCCTCCACGTTGCCCTCGCAGACCTGGAACTCGAGGTAGTCGAGCGCGACGACCTCGGCGCCGAGCGAGGTCAGGCGCTCCGACCACTCGGCGTTGTCCTCCGCGCTGCGGGTGATCGCGATCCGTACTCCGTCGAGGCGCGCCATCTCAGCCTCGCTCGGGCAGGAGGTCGGTGAGCGCGGCGGCGGCCAGCGCCGCGCCGTCGTCGCCGCTGCGCAGGCTGCGCCGCATCTCGCCCGCGTGCTCGAGCACGGCGTGTAGCTCGAAGCCGCTCGCGCCCGCGATGCAGTAGGCGCCGAAGGGCACCTGGCAGCCGGCCTCGACGCGCGCGAGCAGATCGCGCTCGACGCGCACGGACGCGTGGTCGCCGGACTGGTCGAGCCGCTCGAGCACCGCCGCGGTCGCCGCGTCGTCGCGGCGCGCTTGGAGGGCGAGGGCGCCTTGCGAGGGGGCGGGCACGAAGGCGGTCGGATCGAGGTCGACGGCGCGCACGCCTTCCATGTCGAGCGGGTCGCACTCGCCGAGCCCGGCGGCGCGCGCGAGGCGCTCGAGGCCGGCGCTGGCGAGCAGGACGGCGTCGTAGTCCCCGGTCTTCAGCTTACCGACGCGCGTCGGCACGTTGCCGCGCAGGTGCACGGCCTCGAGGTCGGGGCGCAGGTGCTTCAGCAGCGCGACGCGGCGCGCGGAGGCGGTGCCGACGCGCGCGCCGTGCGCGACGGGCAGCAGGCCGGCCGCGGGGTCGAAGCGCTTCGCCGAGATGAGCAGGCGGTCGCGGGGGTCCTCGCGCTCGGGCATCGCCACGACGACGAGGTCGTCCGGGGAGTCGGAGGGCAGGTCCTTGTAGCAGTGCACGGCGACGTCGACGCGGCCGTCCTGCAGCGCGCCCTCGAGCTCGCGGACGAACAACCCCGGCGCGCCGACCTCGGCGAAGGGGCGCACCTGGTCCTTGTCGCCCTGCGTCTTGATCACGACGATCTCACTCGCGACACCGAGCCCGTCGAGGAGCGCCGCCATGTGGCGCGCCTGGGTCATGGCCAGCGCGGAGCCGCGCGTGCCCAGCCGCAACAGGGTGCTGCTCACGAGGCCTTCTCCTCGCCGAAGCGCGCGAAGAGGCTCTCGTCGCTGAGCGCGGCGTCGAGCTCGCGGGCGAGCGCGGCGTCCGCGTGGGCGAAGAACTCGTTCACGAGCTCGGGCCCGTGCGCGGCCGCGAGCTCGCGAAGCCCCGTGGCGGGTACGTGCGCGAAGTGCTTCGCGAGCCGCTCGGCGAAGCGCCGCAGGAGCTCGGCCCGCGGATCGTCGAGCTGCGGGAAGTGCTTGCTGAGGAGCTTCTCGACCTGCGTGTGGGCCGTCGCCTCGTAGCTGGCGCGCAGCGCGGCGATCGACTGGTCGGCGGTGCGCTGGGCGATGCGTTCGGCGAAGCGTTCGAGGGCGCTGTCGACGAGCTCGCGCGCCGCGCCGCTCTCGCGCAGGCGCTCCTGGCGGTTGCCCTCTGCGGTGGCGATCATGGCGTCCATACCGATTCGTTCGAGGCCGAGTCCGCCCGCGGCCTCGGGGTCGATGTCCGGGTCGGTCGCGAAGTCGACGCACAGCGGGCCGCGCACGCTGCCGTGCGCGTCGAAGAGGCGCGCGAGCTCGTCGCGGCCGAGCAGGACGCCCGGCGCGGCGGTCGCGCTGACCACGGCGTCGACTGCAGGCGGCGCCGTGCGGAAGGCGTCGAGCGACGTGGCGCTCGCGCGCGGTCCGAGCTCGGCGGCGAGCGCGTCGGCGCGCGTGCGCGTACGGTTGACGAGCACGAGGTCGAAGCCCTCGCCGACGAGCTCGCGAGCGCAGCGCTCGGTCATGGGGGAGACGCCGATCAGCGCGACGCGTCCGCGCGCGCCTTCCAGCCGGGCGCGGATCGCGTCGAGTCCGATCTCGGCGAGCGAGGTACGTCCCTCTCCGAGGCCGGTCGCGGAGCGCGCGCGCTTGGCGAGCTTCAGGGCCTCGTCGAACAGCAGCCCGAGGCGCCAGTTGGCAAGGCCCGCGGCACGCGCGACCTCGAGCGCGTCGCGCACCTGTCCGACGATCTCCGTTTCGCCGAGGCGTGCGGAGTCGAGGCCCGTGGCCACGAGGAACACGTGCTCGGCGGCGCCCTCACCCTCCCACGCGCGCAGCTCGCGCAGCGCGGCGCCGTCGTCGTCGGACGGTCCTCCGAGCGCTTCGTGCAGGCGGCGGCGGTACTCGGCCACGGGCACGCCGTCGGCCGTGACGAAGGCGACCTCGACGCGGTTGCAGGTCGCGACGTAGACCAGCTCCTCGGCGCCGACCTGACGGGCGAGTTCGGCGATGCGGGCTTCGCGTCCCTCAGCGGGCAGGGTGAAGCGCGCCAGGGCTTCGGGGCCTCCCTGACGCCAGTTCAGTCCGACGACACCGATTCGTTGCATGGATGTGGGTTTGCGGGCCCGGAGACGGGCCACGCGGTCCGTTGTGTAGTCCACCTCGTCCGGAGTGCTGTCACAACACTGTCATGGCGTGACTTTCTTTTTCCGTGCACGGGCACATCAGGGCGCGGGCGATTTCGGAGCGAGGGCCGGAGTTTTCGTGTCAGGCCTTCGGTGCGAGCTACGCGGGGTCGGGTGAAGCACACCGGGGCGCACGACGCGCGCCGGGCAATCGAATCCACTCCGTTCCGCGAGGACAGACCGATGACCGCACGATCGAACTCCAACCGTCCCTGTTTCCTGCGTCGGCTCACCCCGACGCTTCTGCTCGGCCTGAGCAGCGCCTCCCCGGCCATCGCCCAGACGGCGACGGGTGACGCTGAACTCTCCGACAACCTGGCTGCCGCCATCGACGCAGCTCTCGACGCCTCGAACCTGTCGCTGGTGCGCCAGGTCGGCACGCCGTTCGAAGGAATCGCGGCCGCCTGGCAAGCACCGAACCGCGGCCTGGATATGGAGAGCTACTTCCTGGCGGACGGCGTTCACATCCGGCCCACAGGTGGAGGCGACCGCTGGAGCTTCGAACTCGAGCTCGCCGGCCTCTCACGGGGAGCGCGGACGAGCGTCGTCGGGGACCCCGAGCCGGTGCGCCACGGGGATCGCATCGAGTACCGCCACGGGGAAATCGTGGAGTGGTACCTGAACCGCCGCGACGGGCTCGAGCAGGGCTTCGACGTGGCCGAGCGCCCGCTCGCCGACCAGGAGGGGGAGCTCGCACTCGAGCTCGACCTCGGCGAGGGCCTTCGCGCCGCCGCGGTGGACGCTGATCGAGTTCGCCTCGAGGGCTTGGGCTCCGATGCAGCGTTCTCGCTCAGCAAGCTGTTCACCCTCGACGCGAACGGAAAGGCGCTCCCGTCGCGCTTCGAGCTGCGCGGCGAAGCGCTGACCATCGTGGTCGACGACTCGGACGCGACCTATCCCATCACCGTCGATCCGCTGGTCGTCAACGAGAGCGCGCAGCTCGTGGTCGATGGGCACGTCCCTGGTGGGCTCTTCGGTCGGTCGATGGACGTCAGCGGCCTGCGCGCCGTCGTCGGGGCCCCGGGCGGCTCCAACCACGGCGGGGCGGCCTACGTGTTCTTTCGCGGCGTGAACGGCTGGGAACTCGAGTCGAAGATCATCGACTCGCTCTCGCAGCCGCAGGCCGGCTTCGGTCGGTCGGTCGCGCTCAGCGGTTCGAACCTCGCCATCGGCGCCAACGGGGTCGACCTGTACGGCGTCGATGCGGGCGCCGTCGTGATGTACGAGCACGGCGCGAACGGCTGGGCTCGTGGGCCGGTGCTCAAGGCGAGCTCGCCCGAGTACTGGGCCGGCTTCGGCTGGGACGTGGAGCTGTTCGGCTCGAAGCTCTTCGTCGGCTCGCCGTTCCGCAACGAAGGTGGGCAGGACGCAGGCGCCGTGCACGTCTTCGAGAAGAGCGGCAGCGCCTGGCAGGAGACGCAGCTCTTGAGCTCGCCGGTGGCTTCCGACAGCAGCAACTTCGGCCGCGGACTCGCCCTGAGCAACGGCGTCCTCGCTGTCGCCGCGCCGTACCACAGCTGGGGGCTGGGTAGCTACGGCGGCGTGTTCCTCTACAGCGAGGACATGAACGGGACCTGGCAGGTGGACCAGAACCTCGGCGTCTTCGGGGCCGAGGAGTTCGGCGCCGACATGGACTTCGCGGGCGACCGCCTCGCGGTCGGCGCTCCGGCTTCCGACGCCGGCGGTGACGGCCGCGGCGCGGTGTACCACTTCGAGGAAGTCGGCAACAGCTGGCAGATCGTCGAGACGCTCCAGGGAACCGTGGACCAGGGCGGATTCGGCCGGGCGGTCGCGCTCGACGGCATTCCGTTCTCCGGCATGCGGCTCCTGATCGGCGAGCCGGGCAACCACACCGCGGCGACGCGGGCCGGTGCTGCGCACGTCTTCCTGTACGACACGAACAGCGGCTGGGCCCTCGAGGACACGCTGCTTCCGGGCAGCCCCGAGAGCTTCGGTCACTTCGGTGAGGAGATCGTTCTGGTCGGAACGAGCGCCTTCGTCGCCTCGGCCGCGAACCCCGCGCCGGCGATCGCCAGCGGCAAGGTCGAGCTGTTCCAGCGCAGCGGCTCGAACTGGGCTGCGGACGGCGTCTGGGAGAGTCGTGACGAGGACGAGGACGACTACGCTGGGTACTCCGTCGCGATCGACGGCCTCTACGCCGTCGTCGGCGTCCTCGGGGATGACGACACGGCTGTCTTCGGCGGGGCCGCTTACGTGTTCCGCAACTTCGGTGCGGCATGGGCGCTCGAGGCTCGCCTCTCCGGCGGACCGGACTCGAGCTTCCAGGGGCGCTTCGGTGCCGACGTCGACATCGACGGCCTGCGCCTCGTCGTCGGTGCGGACCGGGAGGCGGCGAGCGCCGTCCTTCGATCGGGTGCCGCCTACGTCTTCGAGCGCCACGCAGCTGGCGACTGGCGCCTCGAGGAGCGTCTGGAGGCATCGATTCCGCGTGAGGACGCGCGCTTCGGCTCCTCGGTCGCGATTTCCGGTGACAGCGTCCTGGTCGGCGCTTCGAGTGACCAGGGGTCGGCGCCGGGGACCGGCGCGGCCTACACTTTCCGCTTCGAGAACGACGCCTGGGCGTTCGGGCAGAAGCTCTACGCCGGCGGCGGCGTCGTGAACGATGACTTCGGCTTCTGCGTCGCCATCGACGGCGATCGGCTGGCCGTCGGCGCTCCGCGGGCGAACCCGCTCGGCAACGACAGCGGTGAGGTGTACTTCTACCGTCACGACGGCTCGACCTGGATCGCGCAATCGGTCGCTTCGAGCAGCAACGACGGTGCGGGGGCTCGCTTCGGCGCCTCGCTCGGCCTCTCGAACGGGCTGGCCGCCATCGGCGCACCCGGCGACTTCGATGGCGAGGGTCGCGTCCACGTCTACGAGGACGCGCTGGTCACCTGGCTGCACCGGACCGAGCTCGCCGCGATCGGCGCGCTGCCGGGCGACCTGTTCGGCTCCTCGCTCGACCTGGACCAGGGCAACCTCGTGGTCGGTGCCCCCGACGCGAACGTGTTCGGAGCCTACTCGGGCGCGGCCTTCGCGTTCCAGAAGAGCGGCAGCCAGTGGGTCGAGACCCAGCTCCAGCCCTTCACGGGCTCGGCGGGTGACGGCTTCGGCACCTCGGTCGGCGTGTCGGGCGAGCGCTACCTGGTGGGCGCGCCGTACCGCGACCTGGCCTTCGACGACATGGGTGCGACCTACGTCTTCGACCTCGCGAACCTGCCCTCGATCGTGGCCTTCGGCCTCGGTGACGGCAGCTTCGGCTCTTGCCCCTGCGGCAACGACAGTCTCCCCGCCGAGGCCGCGGGCTGCGCCAACTCGACCGGCTTCGGCGGGCACCTCGATCACTCGGGGAGCTCCAGCATCGCGGCGGACGACCTCGTGCTCGAGGCCTCGCAGCTTCCGGCCAACAAGACCTGCCTGCTCGTCTCGAGCTTCGACCAGCGCTCGGCCGGCCTCCCGGTCGGCGGTGGGCTCCTGGGCTTGAGCGCTCCGATCTCGCGGCTCGCCTTCCGCACCTCGAGTGCGGCCGGCACCGCCAGCTGGGGTTCGCTGAACGGCCTCGGCGAGCTCGAAGAGGGCGACACGCGCACCTATCAGGTCTGGTACCGCGACGGGGGCAACGGCTCCTGCGGCACGGGCTCGAACCTGACGAACGGCCTGCAGGTCACCTTCATCGAGTGAGCTGTCGCTCCCATGCAGCGAGCCCCCCGACCGGTCGATCCGGTCGGGGGGCTCGCGTACGTTCCCAGCGGGACTGGCCCGCGGCGGATCACGGCGTGTAGCGGATCGTGAGCGCGTCGGACGTGTTGAAGAGCGAGCCGCCGGCGGGGACATCGCGGAACCAGAACTGGAAGTTCAGGTCGCCGCCGACCGAGGCGGGCGTCGCGGCGGGCAAAGCGCTGTTGTCGACCAGCTGCGAGATCGTCCCGAGCGGGCCGGAGCTGACCGGGGTCAGACGCTGGATGGGACCGCCGACGCAGCGGACGCCGTTGCCGAACGGCGCGTTCGTCTGGTTGGCGCCGTAGAAGACGACGCCGAAGGTGTTCGCGGGGAGCCCGGTGACGTCGATCGTCGGGTTGCCTTGATCGAGGCTCGGGGTTCCGGAGAAGCCGATCGCGGCGATGCCGCCGGTCGAGTTCGGGGCGGAGGTGCAGTACACGCTCGGGGCCACCGGGACGTGGTCGGCGACGACCGTGCCGTTCAGGGTGATGCTGCCGGAGACGCCGCTGCCAGGGTCGGCGAACGCGAACACGCCGGAGACCGGCGCGCTGACCGTGTACTTGGTGCCGTCGAAGTTGAGCGCGCCGTTGACCAGCGTCGGGTCGGAGACGGCGCCGGTCAGGTCCTGCATGACGGGCGAGCCGATGAGGGGCGTGACGTTCAGGCTGCCGGAGATGAAGGTCAGCGTGACGGTCGTGCTGAAGCCGCCGGAGTTGTTCACCGTGAACGGCCCGGAGTTGATCGTCGCGTGCAGGTTGCTGAGCGTCAGCGTGGCGAGCGGCGGGGTGAACGGGATCGGGTTCGGAATCTCGCCGCCGATCACGTTCGGGATGACGAAGGCGTCGCCGGCTCCGGGGAACGCCGCGCTGCCGACGGGGTTGCCACCGCCGTCGAGGGTCATCTCCACCGTGCCGGCGAGGTTGAAGTTCGCCGGGTTCTCGACGATGTCGCCGAGCGAGGTCGTGCCGGACCAGGAGAAGGCCGAGGCCGACTGGTTCACGGCGAAGGTGAAGTCGCCCTGGGCGACGGCCGGCGCGCCGAGGGCGGCCATGGAGAGGGCGGAGAAGAGCAGCGTACGCATGGGGTGGACCTCGAGGTGGGGGTGCGATGCGGTCGACGCGTCCGACGACCGTGATCTCCGAAGCCTAGCACGGTCTCCGGGACGCGGGGCCGGGGAGCGCCGGGCCCGCGGAGAGGGGGCGATTCAGGGCCTGCAGCGGCCGCTGCGCCGTGCTCTCGATGGGCGGGAGCGCGCTCTGGGACCGGCGCGCCCGCGCGCAGGGTGCGCGAGCGGCGCGGCGCCGGGGGATGCCCCTCAGCGCGTCAGCAGCCAGTCCGCGACCTGCAGCCGCTCCGCCTTCCCGAGGACACGGTTGCCGACCATCGGGTTCGGGAACTGGCGCAGGAGCTCGGCCAGTCGCTCGTCCTCGGAGACGAACGGTTTCGGGTCGCGCAGGAACTCCGCGAGGGCGTCGCGCTCCCAGTGCTCGGAGAGGCCACGTAGCGGCGGGCCCATCCAGGAGCCTTCACCCGCGCCGCCGTGGCAGGAGGCGCACAGCTCGCGGCGGAAGAGCTGCTCGGCCGTCGGAGCGGCCGGCGTCTCCTCACCGCACCCCTCCAGGGCGACAGCGGCGGCGACCAGCACGATCGCGGAGAGGGTTTCGAGTCTCATCTTCGGTGGCGGCGGCGATTCGGAGGGGCGAGAGCTGGCTCGCAGCGGTGCGCGGGAGAAGGCCCGGGCGAGGTCGACGGAGCGCGAGTGTGCAGGGCGCGCCGCCCCGGGTCGAGCCCCGCGGGGCGCCGGGCGCCCGGAGTCGGGACAGCGTCGCGGCGGATTCTTACCACTTACTCGCTCGACGGCTCCGCCTTCGGCGCGTGCCTTGCGGGTTCAGGAGCCTCGGGCGCGTGGTTGCGCTCGCGGGCTCTCGCGCGGTTCCTCAGGGGCCGCGCAGAGCCGCGCTCGATCTCCGCACACTCGGATGTGCGCTCCTGCAACACGAAGCCCACGCCGCCCCGGGTCGGCCCCGACCGGCCGCCCTCGAACTGGGATCCCCGGACTCGACTTCGACCCCGGACGCTGCCGTCCGTCCCTACGACCCTCGACTCCATGATTCGACCCGTCCTCGCCTCCGCCGCCTTCCTCGCGCTCGCCGGTTTCGCACCGGCCCAGGTGGTTCTGACCCCGACCTTCGCGCTGCAGGGTTTCTGACCGCCTGCACCCCCTCCTGGATGGTCGAACGGTGACGTCCCCTCGGACGCCGTTCCCTCCAACCCGGGCCGGTCTGGTCCGAGTCTCCCGAGTGGTCCGTCCACCCCTGGCCCCGCGGGCCCCGCCGCGCCGCCGATGAGCGAATCGGGGCCCTTCAGCGGCTTCCCCGGTGGTCCAGGCGCCCCCGGCATGAGCGGCGGACCCTGTACGCCGGGCAGCACGACGCCGCTCGGTGGTGCCGACCTCGACTCATGGCTCTGGTGGTGGTCCTACAACCGCGACGCCTACCTCGACCTCGAGCGCCACGTGCTCGACCTCGGCGTGCGCTCCGGGAGCGATGACTTCTTCCTCGGCGAGGGCATGCGCAACCAGCAGGTCGCCGTGCTCCCCGACGATGCGACCATTCGCGAACTCATCGGGCCTGCGCTGGTGCGCGCGCTCGAGGAGGGCGGGAGCGGTCCGCGGGTCGAGGGCACGCTGCTGGCCCTCGCCAAGCTCCATCCGATCTACTCGCCGTCGTCGCCGACGACGCTCGAGCTCTTGACGTCGCACGTCGCCTCGCCGCAACGGCAGCTCGCCGATGCTGCGGTGTCCGGGCTCGGGATGACTGGTTCGCCCCGCGCTGCGCTGATCCTGCTCTCGCTCGCGCAGGACACGCCCAGCGGTCAGAAGCTCGTCGATCGCGAGAGCGTTCCCGAGCGCACCCGCGCCCTCGCGGCGTTGGCCCTCGCGCAGCTCGCCGCGCGCACGGACAACCCTGACCTGCACCGCTACGTCGTGCACGGACTGGCGCCGCTGCTCGACGAGTCCACGGCCGCGCCCGATCTGCACGTCGCGTGCGTGCTCGCCATCGGCATGTCGCCGCTGCCCCAGGGCTCGTCGGTCCAGCCGCCGCCGCGCGGAGAGCGACGCCTGACGGCGGCCAAGTCCCGTGCGGGGCAGCTGCACTTCCTGGCGGGTGTGCTCGCCGACGACGACCGCTCCGAGGTGGTGCGTGCCCATGTTCCGCGCTCGCTCGCGCTGCTCGCGGAGGGCGCCGATGCGCGGCATCGCGACCTCGCGCTCGAGTCGTTGCTGGCCGTGCTCGAACGCCGGCGCTCCGAGCGGCGGCTCGTCAGGCAGGGGGCCATCGACGCGCTCGGCCTCATCGCGGACGCCGACGCCGACGCGCTGGACGTCCGGGCTCGGGAAGTCCTGCACTCGGTCGCTTCGGACGGACAGAAGGTCGAGCGGGGCCTCGCGCTGGTCGCGCTCGGACTGGCCTCCAGCCGCCCGGGTGACGGCGACGGAGAGCCGCTCGGCGCGCTGGAGGAGGAGCGTGAGTACCTCACGAGGGTCTTCACGCGCGGCAAGCGCACGCTGAAGCCCTGGGCCTCGCTGGCACTCGGCCTCCAGGGCCATCACGCTGCGCAGCTCGGCCGGGACCTGTCGGACGAGGTCGGCCACGGCATCGAGGCGACCTTCGAGCGCACCGGCTCGCCGCGCACGGCGAGCGCGCACGCGATCGCCCTCGGCTTGCGCCGGGACCTCGACTCCGGCGAGGAGCTACGGGCTCGCCTGGCCTCGGAGAGTGACGACACGATTCGCAGCCAGCTCGCCGTCGCCATCGGGCTGTTCGGGGAGGCGGGGGCCGTGCCTGCCCTCCGCCGCGTGCTCGAGGACGCCGAGTCGCGCCCCGAGCTCTTCCGCGACGTGTCGGTCGCGCTCGCGATGCTCGGCGACAAGGGTGTGGTGACCGACCTGGTCGGCGTCCTGGAGCGAGGCGCGAACGTCGCGACGATGTCGACGGCGGTGACGGCGCTCGGTCTCGTTGGGGATGCCCGGGCGGCGGCGCCGCTCCTGGTTCTGCTCGAGGACGAGTCCCAGCAGGAGCACGTGCGCGGCTTCGCGGCCATGGCGCTGGGTGAGATCTGTGAGTCGAGTCCGCTGCCGTGGAAGGCGGCGTTCACGCGTCACCTGAACTACGGCGCGATGACGTCGACGCTCCACGGCGCGGACGGCTCGGGTCTGCTCAACCTGCGCTGACTCGTCACGGACGGATTGCGGGCCCGGTCGACGTCCTCGTCGGCCGGGCCCGCTCGTCGTTGCAGGTGACGACTCGGCCGCGACCTCGCCAGCTGCGCCCTCGGCGTCGGGAGTCGAGTTCCTGCTACGGACCGGCTTCGAGGAGCCTGCGCGCAGCGCGATCCTCCGGGTCGAGTTGCAGCGCGCGCTCGAGGGCGCGGCGGGCCTCGTCCTCCTTGCCGAGCCGCTGCAGAGCGAGGCCCAGTCCGCGCCAGGCCGGCGCCAGTTCTGGGGCGAGTCGCAGCGCGGCGCGGTAGTGCTCGGCGGCGTCGACGGTTCGGCCGCGCTTGGAGACGACCGCTGCCAGGTTCACGCGCGCGACGGGATTTCGCGGGCCCATGCGCACGGCGGCGGTCAGGGTCTCCTCCGCGCCGGCCAGGTCACCCAGCTCGATCTGCATGCGGCCGAGGTTCGACCAGCTCTTGCTGTAGGTCGGATCGGCCTCGATCGCTGCGCGCCAGGCGGCTTCGGCGGCTTCGGGGCGGCCCGCCTCCTCGTGCCACAGTCCGAGGGCGTTCCAGCTCGGCGCGTCGCCCGGATGGTGGTGCAGCATCTCGAGGCGCCAGGCTTCGACGTCCGCGTAGAGGCCCGCTCGCTGGAGGAACAGGCCACCGAAGCCCAGGGCGAGCACCGATGTCGCGATCAGCAGCGCGCGACCCGCGAAGAGCCGCGTCGCGGCTGCGCCCAGGAACGGGATCGCGAACAGCAGTGGGAGGTAGAGGAAGCGTGGAGCGAACACCTCGCCCGCGGGGACGAGCTGCGTGACTGGCAGGAAGGCGAGGACGGCGAGCGCTGCGCTCGTCGACGCGACGCTGCGGCGCCGCGGAGCGACGAGCGCGAACGCGAGCGGGAGGAGCGCGAGTCCCCAGCCGCAGACCGCGGCAACGGCGGCGCTCAGCGGAGCCGCACGCCCGAGCAGGAAGTCGACCCGATACTGCGGCGGGTAGTCGATGGGGAGCAGCGCGAGCCGCAGGGCCTCGAGCAGCGCGTTGCCGCCGACGACGAGCCGCTCGCCCAGGGGCGCGCTGCCGAGCGCCGGGGAAGCCGCGTGCGGGAGGGCGTCGCCCAGCGCGAGGTGGCGACCGGCGAGGACCAGGGCGATCGAGGCGGCGCAGGCGAGGGCCGTTGCCGTCGCGGCGCGCCAGGCGCGCCCCCTCTCGCGGCTCCCCTCGTCGTTCGCGCCCGCGGGGGAGCGGGCCACGGTCGCGGCGTGCCCGATCACGAGCGGCAGCGCGACCGCGAACACGATTGCGTCCTCCTTCGCGAGCAGCCCGGCGGCGAGGCCGATTCCGGCCGGTAGCGCGCAGAGCAGCGGCCCGCGCCCTCGCCGAGCCAGGGCGATCGCGGCCCAAGCGCCCGCGACGGGCCCGAGGGCCG
>Ga0316204_10007667_pt1 | contig 15598 bp, 14 predicted proteins | sample 6monrhotite_MG_2_FD_205661 | JGI IMG/M metagenome (GOLD analysis project Ga0316204, IMG submission 205661) | Microbial mat bacterial communities from mineral coupon in-situ incubated in ocean water Damariscotta River, Maine, United States -... | ecosystem: Environmental > Aquatic > Marine >... | reverse complement strand
GCAACCGCCTGTCCATCGGCGGCATTCTCTATACAGAGGCCCGGATTGAAGAAATGCCACACATTCTGGCCAAGGGCGATGCCGCTCTGGTGATGACGCGAGACGGTGTCGTCGGTGTGGTGACAGAGAAAGAATACAATGCCCGCATTGGCGGCTGAACAAAGGATATGATGATGAGCGGTGAGAACCAGCAATTTGCCACACGGTGCATTCACGCGGGACAGGCACCAGACCCGTCGACCGGCGCGATCATGACGCCGATCTACCAGACCTCGACCTATGTGCAGACCAGCCCTGGCGAGTTTATCGGCAATTACGACTATTCGCGGTCGGCCAATCCGACGCGGACCGCTCTCGAAGCCAACCTCGCCAGCCTCGAAGGCGGTAAGCACGGCATCACCTTCTCATCCGGCGTCGCCTCTCTGGCGGCCTGTATTCATCTATTGAAGACCGGCGACCACGTCTTGTTATGCGATGATGTCTATGGCGGCACATTCCGCATGTTCAACAATGTTTTTGCACAGTTGGGCATTGAGTTTTCGCGCGTCGACATGACGGATCTGGACGCGACGCGGGCGGCCATGACCGATAAAACCAAGCTGGTCTGGCTGGAAACGCCAACCAATCCGACTTTGAAAGTGATTGATATTGAAGCTGTTGCGCAGATCGCGCATGATAGCGGTGCACTATGCGTGGCGGATAATACATTTGCTTCGCCTTACCTTCAGAATCCTCTGGCGCTGGGTGCAGATATCGTCTCGCATTCCTGCACGAAATATCTTGGTGGCCACTCTGACCTTGTCGGTGGCGCTCTGATAACAGCGGATGATGAGCTTGCTGCACGACTGACATATGTCCAGAACGCTGTGGGCGCTGTGCCAGCACCGATGGATTGCTTTTTGCTGCTTCGGTCCACAAAAACCCTTCATGTCCGTATGGAGCGTCACTGCGAAAATGCCGGCAAAATTGCCGAATGGCTCTCAGGTAAATCCGGAATTGATCGCGTCATTTATCCAGGACTAGACAATCACCCCCAACATAAAATCGCGGCCAAGCAGATGCGCGGCTTTGGCGGGATGATTACGGTCACACTCAAAGGCGGGCTTCCCGCATCCCGGCGCTTCCTTGAGACGCTGAAAATCTTCTCGCTCGCCGAAAGTCTGGGCGGTGTGGAATCTCTCGTCGAACATCCGGCCATCATGACCCACGCTTCTGTCGATGCCGACGCGCGCGCGGCGCTGGGCATTGATGACGGTCTGGTGCGTCTGTCTTGCGGCATTGAAGACGCCGGTGATCTGATCGCAGATCTGGATCAAGCGTTGGAAGCGGCAAACGCGGTTTAGCGTAACGCCGCAATTGAGGCCTCCAGCGTGCATGCCATGCTTTGCAAATAGGCACAGGCCGGATCGTCTTCGACCTGCGCTTTTGCTTGCGCGAAGACTCTATCCGAATCTTCGAATCGTCCTGCTTTGGCATAGGCGAGCGCCAATTGAAGGCGTGCGGTTGTTTCAAGACCAATACTACGGCGGCCCAGCGAAGCCAGACTTCCAGCGATCGGGTGGTTCAGACAGCCCTCCAGATTGTTGATAGCGGCTTCGACTTCGCCGCCAACCAGATGGGCCATTCCCAGATTGAAGATTGCTGGCTGATGAATGTGGGCAATCTCGCCCCACCAAAGCGGATCACCACCCTGCAGGGCGTCACCGATAGCGGTCTGCCAATTCAAGAAGCGTGTTGCAGATTCGAGATTTCGCGGAGCCTTCTGAAAATCAACCATGCCGAAATAGAATGGCAGACATCCTGAAAAATAGGGAAAGGGCGCAAAGAGACCCGGCGCAGGTGTTTTGGTGACGGCTTCGACTAAACGCTCCATGTCATAAACATCCCAGCTGTAGTCAGCGAGGACGCGAGCTCGCAATTTGTCGCGCAACTCAACGGCCTCTTCCCATCGACCCAGCCCCACGGCCTGACGCAGAAGGCGAAAAAGATTGCCACCACCCAGCAGTGGGAGACCAGGAAAGTCGCGCTCAAGATAGGATGTGAGCCGTGACGGTGGTGGGGTCGACGAGATCATCATTGGCGACCGACTGGCCAATGCCACGATGTGCCCGGTGGCCGAAGAGATGTGGCAATAATCTAGTCCGGCCGCCTTCAGAGCTTTTTCCATCGAGGCGGGCGTGAAAAGCGCATGATGAATGCCGGGCCAGACAATAGACACATTCGTCAGACCATCCGTTTCAGGTCCGAGATTGTCGGCATTCGGCGTCGTCAGGATGAGAATGCCATCGGGGTTTAGATGCCGAACCAGTGTTTCGAGGAAAGCGGCCGGGTCTTCGACGTGCTCAACAACTTCGCTAGAATACAGGATGTCGAAGGTCTGATCGTCGAACCGTGATCCAGCCCCCAGCAATTCGCCGATCACATCAACCCCTAGGCTTTCGCCACCACGACGCCCATAGTTCGACGGATCCAAACCTTCCGCCACAAGGCCATACTCACGACGCGCGTAGTCGACGACGAACGGAACGCCGCAACCCACATCGATGAGCGTTTCTGCGGGACGAATAGAAAGCGCCAGATCCAGAGGCTGAGTCATAGCTTCCAGCCCAGCGCCCATTTCCTGATAAAATCTCAAATAGTCGGCAAAGTCATAATCTTCCGAGTAATCAGGATAAGAAAACGGGACGGCGAATACACTGCCACAATCCTCGCACTTGAAATAATCCGCTTGGCCAACCGGGCTGGCAGGCGTGGAAGATGTGACTTTGTGCGGATGAGGGCCGTCAGCCCGACAAATCGGACAGGCCTGGTCGGTGGTGTGGGGTTGGCCCCACTCGAATTTCAATTGGTAAGACATTCAATGCGTCTATCAGAGCCCTATGGCCGGAGTCGACGTTGAATCATCCGCCAATAACGGGTCGGAAACAGGCGTTCGAGCCACATTAAAATATGGCCATCCGCGCCAACGAACACACGGGGTTTTCGGCGCTCGACGCCGCGCAAGATAATTTCCGCCGCCTTTTCTGGCGGCATGACCAGCGATTTTGCCGCAACGGCCTGTTCTTGTTCGTATTCCTTATCCGTTACGTTGGCGCCTCTCGGTGCGGATTTGGCGATGTTGGTGTTTACACCGCCGGGATGAATGGTGGTGACGCCAATCGGCGTATCCTGCAATTCGTGGCGCAAGGCCATGGTAAAACCGCGAACGCCAAACTTTGAGGCGCTGTAGGCGGTCTGTCTTGCCGGCGCGATGACGCCGAAAATGCTGGAAATATTGGTGATATGCCCTTCGTCTTGCTCTTGAATGAGAGGTAAAAAGGCTCGCGTCATCCGCACCACACCGTTGAGGTTGATGTTTAAAACCCAATCAAATTGTTCAGGCGACACCTGATCGAAATTTCCGGCCAGTGCGACCCCGGCATTATTGAACAGCAGGTGAGCCTCGCCATGAGTTTTCCGAACTTCCTCGGCAAATGCGTTGATCGCGGCTTCATCACCGATATCGAGCACGGTTGTGGTTACGCGGCGATCATTCGATCGCAGACCAGCGGCGATTTCTTCCAATCCGTCACCATTGATGTCGGCAAGGGCGAGATTGCAGCCACGGTCGGCCAATGCTTTTGCGAGAGCTGCGCCAATTCCGCTAGCGGCTCCTGTTACAATCGCGGTCTTTCCCGCCAGTTCAAGACGCGTCATTCGGCGGCTTCCTGTTCAGGCTCGGTTTGCACAATCGGGGCGGCGTTTCCGAACTGCATCGAGCCATCATCAATCGACCCAAAACGGATCGCCATCATGTCGGCGAAATAATTCTGGTGAACGCGCCAGGGAGTTTTCGGTCCCTGCTTCGGCAAGATGTCAGCGGCACGCCGGAAATACCCAGAGTCCAGCAACTTCAAGGGCTCACGCGGCATATCCGGATGAGGAACGGGCACGAAATAATCTGCGCCGGTTTTGTTGATATAATTGATATTCCGGCAGAAACGTTCGCAGGTGAGGTCAATTTTCAGCGTCCATGACGCGTTCGTATAACCAAAGGCCATCGCCATGTTTGGAATATCACTGACCATCATGCCGCGATACACAACGTGGTCAGGGATATCGACCGGCTCCCCATCAACCGCAACCTCCATACCACCAACAAATTGAAGGTTCAGACCAGTGGCAGGAATGATCAAGTCCGCATCCAGATGTTGGCCGGATTTAAGCTGAATACCAGTTTTTGTGATGCGCTCGATCTGATCGGTTTCAACTGAGGCCTTGCCGGAGCGGAGGGCTTTGAAAAAATCACCGTCGGGAGCGGCACAAAAGCGCTGATCCCAAGGTTTATAACTTGGAGCGAAATGCTTTTCGACATCGAATTCGTCGCCAAGCATAGCGCGGGTTTGCTTCAAAATGCCCTGCTTCACGAAATTCGGAAAGGTTTGGGACAGATTGTAGATCAAGATGGTTTGTAGAATATTCTTCGTACGAGTGATTGTGTAGGCGAGCTTGCCCGGCAAAATCTTGCGCAAGAAATTGGCCGTTTTGTCGACCGATGGTCGGCCTGCAATATAGGTGGGGGAACGCTGTAACATCGTGACGTGTTCAGCTGTCTCGGCCATGGAGGGTAGCAGGGTGACAGCTGTTGCGCCCGACCCAATGATCACCACCTTCTTGCCAGAATAGTGGTAGTTTTCTTCCCATTTCTGAGGGTGAATGAAATCACCACCAAAATCCTCAACACCCTCAAAATGCGGAAGATAACCCTTGTCATAACGATAATAGCCAGAGGCGAAAAACAGAAATTGAGCCGTATAGGTTTCTGGTCCGTCCGGACCATCCGCCTCTAATGTCCAACTTGCAGTTTCAGAGCTCCAATTGGCCGATGTGGCCGTCCGTCCAAAGCAGATGTTTGGTGAAATCCCGGCAGAATCTGCTGTCTCGCTGACATAGTTGCGAATGGCCGGCCCATCAGCAAAAACTTTTCCGTCGACCCACGGCTTGAAGGCGTAGCCAAATGTGTACATGTCGCTATCGGATCGGATGCCGGGATAGCGGAAGAGATCCCACGTACCACCAATCTGATCGCGAGCTTCGATCACGCGATACGTTTTTCCGGGACAGCGCTCCTGTAAATGGTGCGCCATGCCAATACCGGAGACACCGGCCCCGATGATTAGTACGTCAACATCTACCTTGGTCATCCGCTACCTCCCCGGAAGTGAACGCTGTTCACTATGCCAGCCCTTTGGCAGACGTCAAACTTCCTGATCTGCACAATTAATAATCAGGCATGACTTAGCGGCAAACCGCACTAGTTTGTGGTTAAACAGGAGAAGAGAATGGACATTGTTTCCATGGCAGTGCTGGCCGGTATCAATCTGGCGATATCCGTGGGTTTGTTTTTCTGTCTTTGGTTGCTGGCCTTACGCCTGAAGGATGCCAGTTTTGTTGACGCTTTCTGGGCGTTCGGCATGGTGGTGCTGGCGATCTCGACCTATTGGCTTGTGCAGGCAGATACAGAACGGCAATTAGTGCTCGTTCTATTATGTGGAATCTGGGGCTTGCGACTTGGCCTTCATCTGTTTGGGCGGTGGCGCCGTGACGGCAAGGATAAACGCTACACTAACCTATTTGCGCGGGTTGAACCCAAAGGTCTCGGTTTTGCCAAAGCCAGCCTGCTTCTTGTTTTCCTACCACAATCCATATTGATGTGGATGGTCAGCATGCCTGTGCAGTTTGGGCAATATGGAAGCGGTGTGGGGTATCTGGCCTTCGCCGGGATAGGCCTAGCTATCACTGGCATTTTGTTTGAGACCATTGGCGATTTCCAGCTGGAGGCCTTCCGCAAGAATCCAGATAATAAGGGCAAGGTCATGGACAGGGGTCTGTGGCGCTATACGCGTCACCCGAATTATTTCGGAGATTTCTGTGTTTGGTGGGGCTTGTTTTTGATTGCGGCCGAAGCGCCTTGGGGCTGGCTGGCCCTGCCGGGACCGCTCTTTCTCAGCTGGACATTGCTCAAATGGAGTGGAGCTCCGCTCCTTGAACGCGGCATGGTGGAAACACGACAGGGCTATGCCGAATACATTGCCCGAACGAGTGGGTTTTTTCCCTGGTTTCCCAGAAAATCAAGTTGAAACTCACGCTGTTTCCCAAAAAAGGTAATGAGACTAATAGCTTCGCGTGAAACGGGAAGATTGATTTTTCCGGGATTACACGTGACGCATCGCGCAAACCCTGTTAACTATTTCACAGGGGAGAGAGAATGCGCCGGACGATTGAACTCATCTGTGCAGGCAGCGTCGCCATTGGCGGCCTGATGGCCGGCATGGTCGGGCCCGTCGCTTCTCTTGAACAGGGGTGGGATCCGCAAGCGGCAATCCTCGCCTCTTTTGACACGCAACCACCACCGCAAGTCTCCAATGAAACTGCTCGGACAGCTACGGCGATCATGAGTGTCCGCCAAAGCTATGGAAGCGATTTTGCCTCCTCGCAGACACGCTTTGTGCTCGCCGACCCGCCGGGACCTGGCGAACTCGTGATCGAGGGCGAAACACGAGCAGAAGAAGCCTTTCAACGATCGGGGCTAGCTGAAAGCGATACACCGCGTTTAACAACCACCGTTCGTTTGGCTGCGCCTGTTGAGGCAACATCCAGCGATGCGGTTGTCACGCCTTATGCCGGTGTCGCGTTGACGCCCGAAGGTACCGAAGCGCGCGTGGGTGCCCGTTTGCGCGTGGGCGACGGACGCGGAGACGAATCTCGCTGGTTCCTCTTTGCAGCGGCAGAGCGACAAGCGCTATTTTATGATGCTGGCGATATTCGTCGACCTTTGCGTGCCATCGACATCACCCCTTACAGTGTGATCGGCGATATTCAGGCCGGCGTCGCCTATAGGCTCAATGATCAGTCGGATGTCGCATTGGCTTATGTCCGCCGCGACTGGGCTTATCAATACGGCCCGGACAAATGGAAAGAGTCCGAAGCCTTTGCGGCCGCTTCCTTCGTCTCGCGCTGGTAATTTAAAGCATCACACCATAAATCTCATTCCCGATGAGGGAGACAGAAATGTCCAATATCTGGCATGGCGGTCGGTTTCCGATCGAGCATATGAATTTCACGGACCGCCAAACCATGGCGGCGACCATCGGAATTGAAATCACCGAGGCGGGTGATGACTGGGTGCGCGGGAAAATGCCGGTAGACGACCGAACGCGTCAGCCTTTTGGACTTCTGCATGGCGGAGCCTCCGTAGCGATGGCCGAAACCCTTGCTTCAATCGGGGCGTTTTGTACGCAGAACCCCGAAACGCACGCCGCCGTTGGTATGGAAATTAATGCCAATCATGTGCGCCCAGCGCGCGATGGTTTTGTTTATGGTGAAGCCAAAATGGAGACGATGGGCCGGACCTCACAAGTCTGGACGATCCGCATCACCAATGAAAAGGGCAAGTTGGTCTGCCTCTCCCGCTGCACGATGGCGATTATCAAACAAACAGGTTAGTGCGCCTCGCCCCAGTGGTTTCCGGCTTTAGCGTCTACTTCCAGCGGCACTGAAATATCAATCGCTGGCAAAGCCGCTTTTGACATCACGGTTTTAGCGAGACCGATAAGATCATCGGCCTGATGCTCCGGCACTTCAAAAACCAATTCATCATGCACTTGCAAGAGCATGCGAGCCTCCAGACCTGCAGCTTCAATCGCTCCCGGCAGCCGGATCATCGCACGGCGGATGACATCAGCGGCTGAGCCTTGAATTGGCGCATTGATGGCCTGACGCTCGGCAAATTGGCGCATATTCGGGTTTTTATCGCGGATAGAAGGCAAATGCGCACGGCGGCCGAAAATCGTTTCGACATAGCCCTTGGCTTTCACTTCCTCGCGCTTTTCATCCATGTAGGTTTTCACGCCCGGAAATTTCTCGAAATATTTCTCGATAAACGTCTTGGCCTCATCTCTCCCGATGCCGAGATTGTTGGCGAGGCCGAAGGCCGAAATCCCGTAAATGATCCCGAAATTGATGGCCTTGGCCTGTCGGCGCACCATCGGATCCATGCCCTCGATCGGCACGCCAAACATTTCCGATGCCGTCATGGCGTGGATATCATCTCCGCGCTGAAAGGCGGCTTTGAGCGCCTCAACGTCAGCAATATGGGCGAGCAGGCGCAATTCAATCTGGGAATAATCCGCCGCCACCAACACATTTCCCGGCTCGGCGATAAAGGCGGCGCGAATTTTGCGGCCTTCCTCAGTGCGGATCGGAATATTCATCAGATTGGGTTCGGAGGACGCCAGTCGCCCGGTCGTAGTGGAGGCCAAAGAGAAGGATGTGTGCACACGACCCGTGTTCGGATTGATCGCTGCGCCCAGCGCATCGGAATAGGTTGATTTCAACTTGGCATAAGTACGCCAACTGAGGATGGTTTGCGGAAGCTCATGCCCCTCTGCGGCCAAACCCTCCATCACAGACACATCTGTCGACCAGGCGCCCGTCTTGGTTTTCTTGCCTCCGGGCAGACCCATCTGATCAAACAGGATTTCGCCCAGCTGTTTGGGGCTGCCAAGATTGAATTTGGTGCCGACCAATTCAAAAGCGCGGTCTTCATGTTCGACCATTTTCTGGGCGAAATCGGATGACAGGCGCGACAATTGCGCCTTATCGACCTTCACGCCCGCCAACTCCATATCCGTCAGGATTTGCGGCAAAGGTCGTTCAATTGTCTCATAGAGGGTGGCCTTGCCCTTGCCCGGCACGCTGGGTTTGAGAATTTCCCACAGGCGCAGCGTGACATCGGCATCTTCAGCGGCGTATTCGGTTGCTTTGGGTAGATCGACCTCGGCAAAGCTGATCTGTTTTTGACCGCTGCCGCATACCTCTTTGAACTTCATGGGCGTGTGGCCAAGGTGCAGCTCAGAGAGCTCGTCCATACCATGCCCATGCAGACCGCTATCGATCACATAGGAGAGGAGCATGGTGTCGTCATAGGGCTTAACCCGGACACCATAACGAGACAGAACACCCAGATCATATTTGATATTCTGACCGACCTTCAAAACCACGGAGCTTTCCAGCAGGGGTTTCAGTGCCTCGACGGCCGTCTTGAGGTCAATCTGATCAGGTCGATTGCCACCACCCAGCAGATCGCCCGCCGTGCCGTGATCCAGTGGGATATAGCAGGCTTTGCCCGGTGCCGTGGCGAGGGAAATACCCACAAGGTTAGACGCGACCGCCGACAGACGATCGGTTTCGGTATCCACCGCAATCACGCCGGCTTTGAAGCTGGCCTCTATCCAGCTTTCCAATGCCGCCATCGTCGTCACGCACTCATATGTCGTGCGGTCAATCGGTGCGGTGGCATCGCCTGTTGAGTCCGCCGCAGGCGCGCCCAGCGCTTCTTCAACCCGCCGCGTTGTGGTGCGAAACCCCATTTCTTTCAGGAAACCGACTAGTTTTTCGGGGTCGGGCTCGGCAGTGCCAAATTCGTCAAGCGAATGTTCAACCGGGACATCGGTTTTCAGCGTCACCAATTCCTTGGAGATGCGCGCCATATCAGCAAATTCGATCAGATTTTCGCGACGTTTATTCTGTTTTATTTCTCCAGCACGAGAGAGCAGCGTTTCGAGATCGCCATATTCCTCGATCAACTGGCTGGCCGTCTTGGGGCCTATGCCCGGAATGCCTGGCACATTATCGGACGAATCCCCCATCAGGGATTGAATTTCGATCACCTTGTCCGGACCTAGGCCGAATTTCTCGATGACGCCTGCCGGATCAATGCGTTTGTTTTTCATTGTGTCGAACATGGTGACGCGCGGCCCAACGAGCTGCATCAAATCCTTGTCTGACGAGACAATGGTGACTTTCGCACCTTTCGCCTCGGCCTGCCGGGCATAAGTCGCGATCAGGTCATCAGCCTCAAAGCCCTGCATCTCGATGGATGGCGTGCCGAAAGCGCGCGTGGCATCGCGGATGATCGAAAATTGCGGCACCAGGTCTTCGGGTGCGGGCGGGCGGTGAGCCTTGTATTGCGGGTAAATATCGTTGCGGAAAGTTTTGCCGGAATGGTCGAAAATCACGGCCAAATGGCTAGGCTGTTCGTCACCTTTCAAATCTTCCAACAGCTTAAACAGCATATTGCAAAAACCCTGAACCGCACCGACAGGCGTACCATCGGATCGCGTCAGTGGCGGCAAAGCGTGATAAGCGCGGAAAATATAGCCCGACCCATCAATCAGATAGACATGAGAGGTCTCATCGACTTTGCGTTCAACCGCCATTTGTGCGCCCTTGCTTGATTGACGAGCAAGCTAGGCGGGGTTGCCGAGTGAGGCAATTAGTCGGTGCGGTTAACCCGGAAACACAATCGGTCCGAGGATTGCACCCAACGCAGCAATGACAACCGCGCCGACGAGATTCAGCCTTAGACCCGCCCGGATCATCTGACCCTGCGTGGTCGCGCCCGAGGCATAGACGATAGCGTTCGGCGCGGTCGCCACGGGCAGCATGAAGGCAAAGCTGGCCGCAATCGCCACTGGCACAATGAGGCGCTCCGCTGGGAAGCCTGCGCCCGCTGCCATGGCCGCGAGTATGGGCAGGAAAGCCGAGGTAGTGGCGACATTTGAGGTCAGCTCGGTCAGGAAAATCACGATCATCACGAGAATGAAAACCAAAAGCGGTGCCGGGAAGGTCGCGAGAAAGCCCATCTGACCGCCGAGCCAATCGGCAAGTCCGGTTGCGGTCAATGCAGCCGCCAATGACAATCCGCCGCCAAAGAGCACAATCACATTCCAGGGCAAGCGGTGCGTATCTTCCCAAACCATCAACATCTTGCCTTTGCCGTCACCCTGCCCACCAGCGGGAATGAGGAAGGCGGCCAGCGCGCCCATTATGGCAATCTGGGTATTGGAAACACCAAGTTCAATTGAAAGGTTGAAACTTGCTTGAATCCAATCCAGCACAGGATTCCAGAGATAGGCTTGCCCCATCCACAACGCCGCGACGACACCAAAGAGCGTTGCGACGCGCGCTTCGGGCGTGGTGATTTTGCCGAGCGCGGTGAGCTCTTCCGTCACAATCCGCCGTGCGGCTCCGGAATCGACCTTACTGGTGAGTTTGAACGCCCAGCGCGTAAGGATGAACCACATAATCGGGATGAAGATTATAACTGCCGGTAAGCCGATCATGGACCATGTCACAGGGTCAATCGTGCGGCCAAATTCGCGTTCCAGAAAGCCGATGGCGATCAAATTTGTGGGCGTACCGACAAAAACGCCAACCCCACCCACAGAGGCGGCATAGGCAACGCCCAGCGCGAGCGCGACCGGGAAGTCCTTGCTGGCATGACCCTCCTTTCCCACTTCTTGCGCCACGCGGAGGGCAATCGGTATCATCATGATGGTCGTCGCGGTGTTGGAAATCCACATGGACAGCAAGGCGGCGGCTGTCATGAATCCGGCGACAAGTAAATCAGGTCGGCCGCCAAAAATCTTCACAACATTCAACGCGATTCGCGTATGTAAATTCCAACGCTCGATGGCCAAAGCGAGAATAAACCCACCCAGCAGAAGCATGACGATTGGGCTGGCATAGGGGCTAGCCGTCGCTCCAACGGAGTTGATGCCCAAGAGCGGAAATATCGCCAATGGAACCAAAGCCGTTGCAGCAATCGGAATGGCTTCGGTCGCCCACCACGTGGCCATGAGTAAGGCCAGCGATGCCAACAACCAGGCCTCACGGCTCACATCGTCTGGCAGTGGAATCAGCTGGAAGCCAACAGCCAGTATCAGGCCTGTCGTCAGTCCAATATTCTGGGCGAGCTTACGGGCCACGCTGTCGGTCTAGTTTCCGGCATCCGCCGGTCCGCCCTTTTGGACGAAGCGACGGTCGCAATAGCCACATTCCACAAACCCGATATCGCGATCCATCTCGTAAAATACTTTCGGATGACCCAGAGCGCCACCACCCCCATCACAGGAAACGCGATGCTGGTCCGTGACGACAACTTCAGGGGGTTGGGGCGCGGTCATGGCAGGGCTCCGATGGACATGGGCAGATGGGGCGCATAGTTATGGCGCTCAACCCGAGCCGTCAATCAGGACATGTTGATGAGTGAATTGCCCGAATACGCGTTGGAAGCCGTTGATCTTCGCAAGACTTATGGCGGAAGCAAAACTACGGCCGGCAAAGAGGCACTGAAAGGTGTCACCCTGCGGATCAAGCGCGGATCGATCTTTGGACTTCTCGGGCCTAATGGGGCCGGAAAGTCGACATTTATCAATATTTTCGCGGGCCTGGTGAACAAAACCTCCGGCAAAGCCATTATCTGGGGTCGTGACATCGACAAGGAAGCGCGGGATGCGCGCGCGGCCATCGGTATTGTGCCTCAGGAAATCAATATGGACGTGTTTTTCACGCCCTTTGAAACGCTGGAATTGATGGCGGGGTTTTACGGGGTTCCGAAAGCCGAGCGTCGTACCGAGGAAATCCTCTCCGCTGTTGGTTTGTTGGATAAGCGCGATGCCTATGTGCGCCAATTATCCGGTGGAATGAAGCGGCGTCTGCTCGTTGCGAAAGCTCTCGTGCATAATCCACCAATTCTGGTGCTGGATGAACCGACAGCTGGCGTCGACATTGAATTGCGCCGTCAGCTCTGGGCTTATGTGCGAGAACTTCATGCCGCCGGAACCACAATTGTTTTAACCACGCACTATCTGGAAGAAGCTCAGGAGCTTTGCGACGAAATAGCAATTGTGGATCAGGGCGAGGTCATTGCCTGTGAACCTAAAGAGTCATTGCTCAAACGATTGGATACCAAGGTTTTGGTGATTGATCCGGTTGAAGTTCTCGATGCCGTTCCAGAAACTTTGGCGGATTTTGAGACCGAATTGCGAACAGGCGGGTCGCTGGCCATCAGTTATAAGTTTGGTGAGCAATCCGTGGCGGAAATCATTGAGAAATATAATGCTTCGGGCGCGCGTATTGCGGATTTGAGAACCGAAGAACCCGATCTGGAAGACGTATTTATGGCCCTGACCTATAAGCGCGAAGGCCACGCGGCCTGATACGCCTTGTTTTGGCCTAAAGGGGTGGTCAAGCTACAGACCTGACAGGAGGTCGATATGAAAATCATCCGACGCGTGTTTGCCGCCATTATTTCGGTCGGACTGTTTATCTTCCTGACCTATGTCTTCACCCTGTTCATGGAACCACAAGGCCGAAATGGTTGGGTCGCTGCGGCGATTATTGTCGGTGTTTCGGCCATTGCCTGCATATTGCTTTATGCATGGTTGGCAAAATCCGGGCGACAAATCCGTCTGGATCCGGGATTGGATGATCAGGATGCGGGTGCGTTGGGCCTTGGTCTCACCGGCGTTGGAATGGCCGGGCGACGGCGACGTGACGATGCTGATCCCGATGATTTCGGTGGACGGCGTCGTTCAGACGGTGACAGCGACGAAGAAGCGGATAGCGAAACAGACAGCGACTTGTCTGGCTTAAGCTAACTCGCATTCAATCGACGGCAAATATCATCGAGCTGCTCCAGCTTGGAGTAGGTAATCGTGACGCGACCGGCTTCGCCCTTTCCGTGATCAATCTCCACCGCTAGACCCAGACGATGAGATAGATCTTGTTCCAGAGCCCGCGTATCCGCATCTTTGGAAGCTGGTGCAGATTTAGTTTCGGGCGCTTTTTTGGTTGGTGAGGCTTTCATCAGGTTTTCGGCCTGACGTACACTCAAGCCCTGACTGGCGATATTGTCGGCCAGAATGGCGGCGTTGGGCGCTGTGGCAATAGCTCTGGCATGCCCCATAGACAAACGACCGGCAGCCAAATGATCAAGGACGCTAATGGGAAGAGCCAAAAGACGCATCATGTTGGCGACATGACTGCGACTTTTACCAACCGCACGGGCGATTTCATCCTGCGTATGCTCGAAGCGATCAACGAGCTGTTTATAGCCTTGAGCTTCCTCAACCGGATTAAGGTCGGTGCGCTGTACATTCTCAACGATAGCGATTTCGAGCGTTTCACGATCTGTGAGGTCGCGAATCAAGACCGGAATTTCATGGAGTTGGGCTAATTGCGCGGCGCGCCACCGACGCTCTCCAGCCACGATCTGATAGCCAGCGCCAGTTGGAGAAGGCCGAACCAGAATCGGTTGGAGAAGACCGTTTTCCTCGATTGAAGCCGCGAGGGATTTCAATTCGGCGTCATTGAAGGTCCGGCGAGGTTGATCCGGATTAGCGCTGATATCTTCGATCGGAAGCGCCTGCGCATTTCCGCCCGTTTCTATTTGCGAATCCGCAACGTCACTGTCATTCAGAAGGGCGGAAAGCCCTCGTCCAAGGCCCCGTGTGCGTTCCTTACTCATGCCAGGACCTTAACAAATTCAATGTGTTGGCGTTTTTCTTGTTGAACAATTTCTTTTGCGAGGGAAATGTAAGCCTGACTACCCGTGCATTTGAAATCATAAAGGAGAACCGGTTTTCCAAAAGATGGCGCCTCGGAAACACGGACGTTTCGCGGGATCAGGGTTTTATAGACCTGAGTGCCGAAATGCTCACGAACATCAGCCTCCACCTGACCAGAAAGGTTATTTCGTGCGTCAAACATGGTGAGCACGATGCCCTGGACCGCCAGTTTGGGATTGAGGTTGGTTCGCACCAATTCAATAGTCCGCATTAATTGGCTCAATCCTTCAAGTGCAAAAAACTCGCATTGCAACGGAACCAATACAGAGTCAGCAGATGTCAACGCGTTGACTGTCAGCAAATTTAGCGAGGGTGGGCAGTCAATCAGTACATAATCACATTGATGGCCCGCATCGCTCAAACGTTTGCGAAGGCGGTCAATTGCATGGCGCATCCGGTAAGATCGACGCGGTGCCGACGCCAATTCAAGCTCTGCACCGGAAAGGTCGGGATCTGATGGCGCCAGGGAAAGGCCCGGGACCAATGTATCGACCAAAGCGCGCTCGAGCGGTTGTTCGCCGACCAGCACGTCATAGGTCGTGATTTTTCGATCTACAGGTGGAACGCCGAGACCCGTTGAGGCATTACCCTGCGGGTCGAGATCCAAAATGATGACCTGCTTGCCAATCGCGGCGAGCGCCGTGCCCAGATTTATGGTGGTTGTGGTTTTACCGACGCCGCCTTTTTGGTTGGCAATAGCGATCACTTTAGGCGCTTTTCCGTGGCTAGCCTCAGGCATGTCGATTTCCCTTCCTGGGTCGGACTGAGGCGAGGTGAAGTATGACTCCTTCCTCGCTGGTCAGACTTGGCCGAACATCCACGTCGAAGGTCCAGTATTTATTGGCATCCGTCAATTCCTGACGGTAGCGCTCGCCTTTGGGAAAGAGGCAAATTCCATCGGTTTTCAACAGAGGAAAGCTATACCAAAGCAATTTATCGAGCGAGGCCACGGCTCGAGCCGTAATGACGTCGAACTTATGCGTTCGATCCATGACCTCGACTCTGCAGTTATCCATAGAAGCCGGCGCCGCCGTGGCCGCGATCGTTGTTTGAACGAAGCGCGCTTTCTTGCCGACTGATTCTGCCATAACCAATCGAGAATTCGTCAGTCCTCGGTCTTTCATTGCCAAGGCGATTGCCAAACC
>Ga0316204_10007666_pt1 | contig 15601 bp, 16 predicted proteins | sample 6monrhotite_MG_2_FD_205661 | JGI IMG/M metagenome (GOLD analysis project Ga0316204, IMG submission 205661) | Microbial mat bacterial communities from mineral coupon in-situ incubated in ocean water Damariscotta River, Maine, United States -... | ecosystem: Environmental > Aquatic > Marine >... | reverse complement strand
GCGCGACGGCCTTGGCTGGGGTCATGATCTGGACTGTGGCTGCCTTCAAGGCTTCCCCGAGACACCCAGACTTGGGCGGTTGGCCCGCATATTTGCATCTTTCAAAAGGAGAAATCGAAGATGGCACAGCTCGAACACGTGAACATCACCGTATCGGACCCCCGCAAAACCGCCACCCTGCTGGCCGATATATTTGGCTGGCACACCCGTTGGGAGGGGGCCGCAATGGGTGGAGCGGGGTATACGGTTCATGTCGGCACCGATGACAGCTATGTCGCGGTTTATTCGGGAGCGAACCCGGATCAGACGGTCCCGAAAGCGGACGCCAGCTATCAAACGCGCGGCGGGCTGAACCACCTTGGTGTGGTTGTTGACGATCTTGACGCGGTTGAAACCAAAATACGGGCACATGGGTTCACGCCACACAGCCATGCCGATTATGAACCGGGGCGGCGGTTCTATTTTCATGATGCGGATGGGATCGAGATTGAGGTGGTCTGCTACAACTGATTGATCTGATCGCGCAACTTCCTCGGCAGCGCCTTGAAGATGATGTCATAGGATACCCCGATCCTGTGGCGCAGTTCATCTTCGGCGCTGTCGAAACTGACCAAGACCCAGCTTTTGTGAAAATAGGGGGCCTTGGTTGCAACGCCTGCGTCAATCAACATTGCTGCTGTCTCGACACTGTCGGTCTTGAGGCAAACGCCATCAATCCGGTCTCCGAAACAGGCAAACATCTTGCCACCCACTTTCCAACTGTCCAGCTCGGTCGCGGGATCGGCGGCGGTCGCACCGGCCAAAGCGGCGCATATCCGGTTGATAAAGGCGCGTGACATGATCCGAAGATGGCGCAAGGTCGCAGGGCAGGCAAGAGGGCGAGAAACGTCGGAATTGTGCCGACCAAACGTCAAACCACTGCGCGCCTGGCGCAGAACCTATTGTACCCTGACGAAAGTGATGCCCTTGATGAGCGTGGTGTAATCGATAGGGCCGAGGCGCGGATTGAGCTCGGTCAGTGTTGCCAGTGATATCCGGCGCGGGAGGTTTTCCAGAAAGTCCCAGACATTCGTCTCTGCAAAGACCGCAACACAGGAAATCTTGTTCGCTTCCAGATAATCGGGTTCGTTGTTGCAGTCGTTGCTTGCATAGGCCGGCGCCCCGAAGCTGGGTTGCACGATGTGATTTTCGGCATTCAACGGCATGGCAACCATGACAAGAGATATCCAAGCCATCAGATGCAAGATAGGAAAGGTCATGCGCGCTCCCGGGCAGCGGAATTTCGTCCTTGAGCGTAGATTAACTTCGCATTCATCTCAAGGGAGGTGCAATCGCCAAGACTGCATGAGCGTCTTGGACGATGCAACTTCGGGCGTTGGACGCATGTGTCACACACCGGAGGTGAACACCCGGCGCATGATTTTGGCAGCCCCGCATCCGAATGGAACCGCGACTGGACGAACCAACGCCGACCTGCTATCCCGCCTGCCATGAAGAACACCTGCACCATGACCTGCTGCATTATTATCTGCTGACATCTGTCGCGGGTTGCTCTTTGTCGTTTCATAACAGAACTGATCTTGGTAAGCCCGCGGCGTAACGCTCGTGCGAGGCACTTATGACGACGATCCGCCTGAACAATACAAAGACCCGCAAACGCGAGGACTTTGTGCCGATTGATCCGCACAACGTGCGCTTGTACCTCTGCGGACCGACGGTATATGACCGCGCCCATCTAGGTAACCTGCGCCCGTCGCTGGTTTTTGATGTGCTGTTTCGGCTGCTTGAGCAAGTCTACGGGGCGGATCATGTGACCTACGTGCGCAATTTCACCGACGTGGATGACAAGATCAACGCGCGCGCCGCTGAAACCGGGCGTGCGATTGGCGACATCACGGCGGAGACGATCCAGTGGTATCACGACGATCTGGATGCGGTCGGCCTGAAGCGCCCGACGCATGAGCCGCGCGCAACAGCGCATATCCCGCAGATGATAGCATTGATCGCGGATCTGATTGCCAAGGGCCATGCCTATGCGGCAGAGGGTCACGTGCTTTTTGCAGTCGATAGCTATGACGGTTACGGTGCCCTGTCTGGTCGGTCGATTGACGACATGATCGCGGGCGCGCGGGTTGAAGTTGCGCCTTACAAGCGCAATCCGATGGATTTTGTCCTTTGGAAGCCGTCGGGTGATGGCGTGCCGGGATGGGACAGCCCATGGGGCTACGGGCGCCCCGGTTGGCATATCGAATGCTCGGCGATGAGCCATGCGTTGCTGGGCGAAAGCTTTGATATTCACGGCGGTGGTAACGACCTGCAATTCCCGCATCATGAGAATGAGATTGCGCAATCGGCCTGCGCGCATCCGTCCGGTGAATTTGCGCGTTATTGGCTGCATAACGAGATGTTGCAGGTCGAGGGCAAGAAGATGTCCAAGTCCTTGGGCAATTTCTTTACCATCCGCGATTTGCTGGATCAGGGCGTGCCGGGTGAGGTGATCCGGCTGGTGATGCTGGGCACGCACTACAGCAAGACAATGGACTGGACCGAAGCGCGGCGGGCCGAGGCCGAAGGCACCCTGCGCAAGTGGTATGGGATATTGCACGGGCATGGATTTGGCCCCGAGTTGATTGCTGCGCTGGCGGCTGAGGGTAAGTGGCAACCGGATGCGGAGTTCATTGGTGTCTTGGCCAATGATCTGAACACATCTGGCGCGCTGGCCCGGTTGCATGTGCTGGCCAAGGGCAAAACGCCGGTTGCTTTGGCGGGCTTTGCCTATGGGCTGCAGATGCTGGGGCTGGTGAACGACTGGTCGGCGATCCCGCAGTTTGATGGCGGCGAGGCAGGGGCCGGCGTGGCCCCCGAGGTTGCCGCGCGGGTCGATGCGCTGCTGGCAGAACGGGCCGCAGCGCGGGCGGCCAAAGATTGGGGCCGCGCCGACGAGGTCCGCGATATCCTGACAGATGCAGGCGTTCAGGTCACAGACGTGGGCGGGCAGGCGACCTGGGCGCCGGGGCCAGACTTTGACGCCGCGAAACTGGAGGGGATGTGATGGCCAAGGAACGCCTCTATCTTTTCGATACCACCCTGCGCGATGGCGCGCAGACCCAAGGGGTGCAGTTTTCCGCTGGGGAAAAGCATCAGATCGCCGCCGTGCTGAACGACCTTGGCCTTGATTACATCGAAGGCGGCTGGCCGGGCGCGAACCCGACGGATACCGAGTTTTTTGCAAACCCGCCCAAGACCCGCGCGACCTTTACCGCTTTTGGCATGACCAAGCGCTCCGGCCGCTCGGCGGAGAATGACGATGTGCTGGCGGCGGTGATGAACGCCGGCACTCCGGCGGTCTGTCTGGTCGGCAAGGCGCATGATTTTCATGTGACGACAGCATTGGGGATCAGCCTTGAGGATAACATTGCAAACCTGAGCGCCAGCTTTGCTCACATCAAGGCGCAGGGCCGCGAGGGGCTCTTTGATGCCGAGCATTTCTTTGACGGGTACAAGGCCAATCCCGCCTATGCCTTGCAGGCCATCCATGCCGCATATGGCGCAGGCGCGCGGTGGATTGTGCTGTGTGACACAAACGGCGGTACGCTGCCCCATGAGGTGACTGAGATTGTGCAGGCGGTGATCGCGAGCGGCATTCTCGGCGATCACCTTGCTATTCATACCCATAATGACACCGAAAATGCCGTGGCGAACACGCTGGCGGCCGTGTTGGCGGGCGCTCGTCAGGTTCAAGGCACGCTGAACGGTTTGGGCGAGCGGTGCGGCAACGCCAATCTGACCACGCTGATCCCGACGCTGCTGCTGAAAGAACCCTATGTCAGCATGTTTGAAACCGGCGTGTCGCTTGATGCGCTCAAAGGTCTGCGGCGTGCCTCGCGGTTGCTTGATGACATTCTCAACCGGGTGCCTGCAAAGCAAGCACCCTATGTCGGCGCGTCTGCTTTTGCGCATAAGTCAGGGCTGCATGCCTCGGCGATTGCCAAAGACCCCAACACCTATGAGCATATCGACCCGGCAGCCGTCGGGAATACGCGCATCGTGCCGATGTCCAATCAGGCCGGGCAGTCGAACCTGCGCGCGCGTTTGCTTGAAGCAGGGCTGGACGTTGCGGCGGATGATCCCGCGTTGCCGCGCATTGTCGAGCGGATCAAGGAGCGTGAGGCGCAGGGGTTTTCCTATGACACAGCACAGGCCAGTTTTGAGCTTTTGGCGCGCGAAGAACTGGATGCACTGCCGCGTTTCTTTGAGGTCAAACGCTACCGCGTGACGGTTGAGCGGCGCAAGAACAAGCGCGACCGGATGGTCTCGATTTCCGAGGCCGTTGTGGTCACCAAGGTGCACGGCAAAAAGATGCTGAATGTCAGTGAAAGCCAAGGCCCGGATGGATCGGATCAGGGTCCGGTCAATGCGCTGAGCCGTGCGCTCTCCAAAGACCTTGGACCCTATCAGGACATTATCGACGACATGCAGTTGGTCGATTTCAAGGTGCGGATCACCAATGGCGGCACCGAGGCTGTGACCCGCGTTATCATCGACAGCGAAGATGGCAAGGGCCGCCGCTGGTCGACGGTAGGGGTCAGCGCGAACATCGTGGATGCGTCTTTTGATGCGTTGATTGACGCGATCAACTGGAAACTGATCCGAGATGGGGCAAAGGCAGAAGCATGAGCTTTGAGGCTTGCGCTGCACTGGTCGAAAAGGCTGATCCGCTACGCTTTCGTGTCGCGATGGCCGCACCTGTTGCGGCGCGCCAAATCCTGTTTCCGCTTTATGCTTTCAACGTCGAAGTGGCCCGCGCGCCTTGGGTCACGCAAGAGGCGATGATCGCGGAAATGCGCCTGCAATGGTGGCGCGATGCGCTGGAAGAGATCGTCGAGGGCAAGACGGTGCGCCGCCACGAGGTGGTGGATGCTTTGGCAGGGTGTCTGGACCGCGAGGGCGCGCTCTGCCTTGACGGATTGATTGCGGCGCGGCGGTGGGATGTCTACAAGGAACCCTTCGCGGACCTGGATCACTTTGACGCATATATCAACGCTACCTCAGGCCATTTGATGTGGACCGCCGCGCGCCTGCTGGGACCGGCAGACGAAACGGTCGTGCGCGACTTTGCCTATGGTGTCGGCATTGCAAATATCCTTCAGGCGACCCCGGCGTTGCAAGCGCTAGGACGTCAGCCGGTGATTGATGCATCAGAGCCCGGCATCGTAGCGCTGGCCGAACAGGGGCTGGCAGGGTTGACCAAGGCCGGTGCAGACCATCGCAAAGTGTCGAAAGCCTCCGGTGTCGCATTGATTGCGGGCTATCACGCGCGTCCCGTTCTGAAGATGGCGCAGCAGGCCCCGGGACGTGTCATGGCCGATGCACTGGATACCAATCCGGCGCGCGACGGCCTGCGGTTCTTGAACCTGACCCTGCGCGGCTGGTGGCGATGAAAAACCATCGCGTCTAGACCGCGGTTTTGGACTGCCGCATCAGCCAGATCAGTGATCCGCCCGCCAGCACCAGGAATGGCACCATGGCAAGGTTCACCGCATTCCAGCCTTCCATGGTCGAGCCACCAGAGCAGTTCATCAGCCCGCCAGAGGCCAGCGACGCGATTGTGACCATACCGAAAACGATCATGTCGTTCATGCCTTGCACGTTGCCGCGATCCTCGGGGCGATGCGCGCCAGCGAGCATCGTCGTGGCGCCGATAAAACCAAAGTTCCAGCCAATACCCAGCAGGATCAGTGCGGCGAAAAAGTTCATCAGTTCCACACCAGAGATTGCCACGCCACCTGCAACCGCAAGGATCACCAGCCCGATTGCCAAGATCCGTTCGACCCCGAACCGTGCAATCAGGTGACCTGTGAAGAATGACGGCGCAAACATGGCAAGCACATGGGCAGAGACGACATCGTTGGCATTATTGGTATCATAGCCAAATCCGACGATGGCCAAAGGTGTGGATGTCATCACAAGGTTCATCAGTGCGTAAGAAACCATCGCACAGATAATTGCCACAAGGACGCGCGGTTGGCGCAACAGCTCCAAACGGCTGCGCCTGACCACAGGGGCGGCCTGAGGTTCTTTCTTGGTGCCTTTGGGCAGATCGAGCCAGACGAACAGCAGCATGCCGACCGCGTTGAGCGCAATGATCGCAAGATAGGTGCCCAGAAATGGCACAACATAGGCGTCTTGCACGAGTTTGTTGAGCTGCGGCCCCACGATTGCCGACAACAGCCCGCCTGCCATGACATAAGAAATCGCCTTGGGGCGGAAGGCCTCGGACGCCGTATCGGTGGCCGCGAAGCGGTAGAAGCCTTGTGCCGACATATAAATGCCGGTCACATATGAGCCTGCCAGAAGGATCGTGAATGAGCCCGTGTAGAGCCCGTAGGCTGACATGGCAGCGCCCGTAGCCCCGGCAAAAGCCCCCAGAAAGAACCCGAACTGCCGCCCGTTGCGCTGCATCAGGGGGCTGAGCCAAGGCGCTGTGGTCATTGATCCGAATACGATGAAGGAGATGGGCAATGTGGCCAGACAAGCGCTGCTTGCCAACTGCCCGCCGACAAGGCCGCCGACCACAAAGATCATCGGCAATTGCGCACCCAGGATCGCCTGTGCCAGCACTAGAATGGTCACATTGCGCTTGGCGCGTGTGTCGTCAACATATGTCATGGTGTATCGGTACGTCCCGAGGGCAGTAGGCGCAAGGATTGCTTAGGCTTGATCAATGATATGGGCAAAGCTGCCGCTGACGTTATTCTGGATCAAACCCATTGCGGCAAGCGGGGAGCCTTCTGCGTCGCGGGCGGCGAACAGGGGAGTACCTGTAGCGCGCAGCGTGGTGGCGTAATGAAATTCGTGACCTTTCCATGCGCCTTTCAACGGCCCCTCATCTGCCGAAAGATCGCGATACCCAAGATGCAACCTGCGCGCCGCGAAAGAGGTTTCAAGCGGCAGCAGCCCGGCCATTTTATGCACGATCCCGTCTTTGTCGGTCAGCGTTTGGCCCAAGGTCATATAGCCGCCGCATTCGCCATAGATCTGGGCCTTGCTGTCGCGCAATGAGCTGAAGAAGGTCGCGTTGGCGGCAAGTCTGCCTGCGTGCAGCTCAGGGTAACCGCCGGGCAGGTAGATCAGATCGGCCTTTGGAATGGGTTCATCCGCGAGCGGTGAAAAAAGGCGAATGGTGGCGCCAGCGTTCTGCCAGTCCTGCAGCAGATGAGGATAGCTGAACGCGAATGCGGCGTCCTGAGCGATGGCGATGACCTGTGCCGGGGGCAGGTGTCTTGACGGGACAGCCTGCGTCGGCATTGGTTTGAGAAGGGCTTGCAACGCAGGCATGTCGCAATGGGTCGAAATCAGCTCTGCGGCGCCATCAAGGTAAGTGTCGAGATCGGGCCGTTCCTGCGCCTGCACCAACCCCAGGTGTCTGGAAGGTTGGGTCAGCGCTTTCCTGCGCGGGATGGCACCGAAGACGGGGATGTTGCCTAGCGCGCGGCGCAGCATGGTTTCGTGGCGCGCAGAGCCTACGTTGTTGAGGATGATGCCTGCGATATGCACCTTTGGGTCGTGCTGGATAAACCCCTGCGCCAGCGGCGCGACGGACCCGGCCATCTTGCCTGCGTCAATCACCAGAACCGCTGGCAGCCCGAGGATGCGCGCAAGATCTGCGGTGGCCCCTTTTCCGTCGGGCGGTGCACCGTCAAAAAGCCCCATGGCGCCTTCGATGATTAGCGGAAGCGGACCCGCGCTGAGGGAGGTGATGCGCCCCGGCGTCATCGCCCAAGCGTCGAGATTGAGGCAGGGCTGGCCGCAAGCGGCCTCGTGGAACCGCGGGTCGATGTAATCGGGCCCCGACTTGGCGGCCCTGACGGGCACTTCGCGTCTTTTCAGTGCGCGCAAGAGGCCGAGAGTGAGGGTGGTTTTGCCGCTGCCCGAAGAAGGTGCGGCGATAATGAAGCTCATTGTCTGTGGAGGCGCTGGGTTGCCTCCGGCGGGAGTTTTCCGGCCAAGATGAAGAAGAAGGACATGGCGTCAGGCGGTATCTGCCGGGCGTCCGCGCCCGAGCGGGTCCAGGTTGCGCGGCGCAACACCCGCGGCCATGCTTTGCCAGTCGAGAACCTGCCGCATCAGGACCGATTGTCCGACGCAGATGATCGCGGGTGGTGCGAGTTTGGCTTTGGCGATGTCACCCACGACCGTGCCAAGCGTGGTTTCAAGAACCTGTTGGTCGTCGGTTGTGGCCGTAGTCACGACGGCGACCGGGTCTTGGAGGCTGCGTCCGGCCTCAATCAGATGTCGGGCGATCTGGGCGATGTGTTTCATGCCCATGTAGATCACGATAACCTGGCTGCCCCTGGAGATGCTTGTCCAGTCAAGCGCGCTGGGCGTGCTGCCCGATTGGTCGTGCCCGGTCACGAAAGTTACCGATTGATTCACGTCGCGATGTGTCACCGGGATGCCTGCATAGGCCAGCCCGCCGATGCCTGCCGAGATGCCGGGGATAATGCGGATCGGGATGCCGTGTTGCACGAGGGTCTGTGCTTCTTCGCCGCCGCGTCCAAAGACGAATGGATCGCCACCCTTGAGCCGGAGCACCCGTTTGCCTTCCTTCGCCAGATCGACCAGTTTGAGTGAGATATCGCGTTGTTTTGCAGATGGTTTACCGCCGCGTTTGCCGGCATAGATATGCGCGGCTTGCGGCGCCCATGTCAGGATACTCTCCTGTACCAGCGCATCGTAGATTACCACATCTGCCTGCCGCAGCGCGTTGACCGCATGTAACGTGAGCAGCCCCGGATCGCCCGGACCGGCCCCGCAAAGCCAGACCCAGCCGGGTTCCAGCGTGGGCCATGTGTGGGCGGGAAGGGGGGTGTCGCTGTTCATGCTTGCTTTATGCCGCTGATTGGCGGGTTTGGAAAGGTGGCAATCGACCTGTGATTGATGATTGCCGTCACCGTGCAGGCTGCCTATCGTCGCGCGCAATGACCGATGAGACCACCACAGAATTACGCAGGGGCTGGACAACGGGGGCCTGTGCGACTGCTGCAACAAAAGCGGGTTTGATGCGCTTGTGGGGCGGTGCCTTTCCGCGCGAGATCGGGATTACGCTGCCAAAAGGGGAAATGCCCGTGTTTCCGCTGGCTTTGGCAGAGGCCGGTGAAGGCTGGGCGCGTGTGGGCATTGCCAAGGATGCGGGCGATGATCCGGATGTCACCCATGGCGCCTTGATCGTTGTGACGGTTTCTGCCTCAGCCGGTGGCGTTGTCTTTGCTGCGGGGGATGGGGTTGGCACTGTCACCAAACCCGGTCTGCCGATCGGTGTGGGAGAGCCCGCGATCAACCCCGTGCCGCGTCAGATGATGACCGATATTATTCTTGAGTTGGCCAATCAGATGCGACAGGCCCCTGATGTCAGGATCGAAATATCCGTGCCCGGCGGCCAGGAGCTTGCCCTGAAAACCTGGAACCCGCGTCTGGGGATCGCAGGCGGGCTGTCCATTCTTGGCACCACGGGGGTTGTCCGTCCGTTCAGTTGCGCTGCCTGGATCGCATCGATCCATCGCGGCATTGATGTGGCGCGGGCAGACGGACTAATGCATGTGGCGGGCTGTACCGGGGCCACCTCAGAGCGGGTGGTGCAGGCGCTCTATGATCTGCCCGATCACGCGATGCTGGATATGGGTGATTTTGCGGGGGGGATGTTGAAATATCTGGTGAAGCATCCAGTGGCGCGGGTGACCATCGGCGGTGGCATCGGCAAGATCACCAAGCTGGCGCAGGGCGCTGTTGACTTGCATTCCGGGCGGTCTCAGGTGGATTTTGCAGCGCTGGCAGCGTTTGTCGGTCTGCCAAAGGTGGCAGAAGCCAATACGGCGTTGGAGGCTTATGAAATGGCGGGGTCCGATTTGGCTGAAAAAGTGGCGCATGGGGCTTTGGCGCAGATCAACGCGCGGTTCGGCGGGGCAGGGATCCGCTTTGATATCGTCGTGATTGATCGCGCGGGCAAGATTATCGCAAGGGCTGGCGCATGAGTTTGCTCTTGTTGGGCGGATCCGGCGAGGCGCGCCAGATAGCCGCCCGTTTACGCGGGCAGGATGCTGTGATCTCGCTTGCAGGCGCAACACGCAATCCCCAAGAGCAGCCTTTGCCGACGCGGGTAGGTGGCTTTGGCGGGGCGGCGGGTTTTTGTCAGTATCTCAAAGACGCGCGGATCACGGCGGTGCTGGATGCGACGCATCCCTTTGCCGCCCGGATCACCGCGCGCACAGCACGGATATGCCGCGAGATCGCGATGCCTTACGTGCAGTTTCTCAGACCGCCATGGGTGCCGGCACCGGGGGACAACTGGACCCAGATCAAGACCGAGGCAGAAGCGGCGGCACATATCCCACAAGGCAGCACCGTCTTTCTGGGGACCGGCCGCCAGACCCTTGCAGACTTTTCAAATCTGGCAGGCTGCGAGGTGATTTGCCGCCAGATTGATCCACCTCAGCAGCCTTTCCCGTTTCCCGGAGGGCGGTTTCTGGTGGGCCGACCGCCGTTTTCGGTTGCGGATGAAGTGGCGTTGTTTCGTGATCTCAGCGTGGATTATCTGGTGGTGAAAAACGCCGGTGGCGCGCCTAGTCGTACAAAACTGACAGCGGCGCGGATATTGGGTATTCCTGTCCTGATGATGGCCAGACCCCCGCAAGGGAGCTGGCCTGTTGTTGAAACCATCGAGGATGCCGTGAAATGGGTGCGTGACCCTTGAAAGAGCGCGTTATTCAAACCGATGCCTGTGTCGCTGAAGGGGCGGCGTGGCTGTGTCAGGCAGAGCCGCAGTTTGCCCGCGCGATGGCGGGGTTGCCGCCTTTGCCATTGCGGCGCAAGCCAGACGGGTTTGCAGAGCTTCTGAGCGCGATTGTCAGCCAGCAGGTGAGTGTTGCCTCTGCCGCTGCGATCTGGACGCGACTGCAGGGGGCGTGGATGATCGACCCTGTCTCCGTCTCCCGTGCCAGCGAAAGCGATCTGCGTGGTTTGGGGCTCAGTCGGCAAAAGGCGCGCTATGCGCAAGCCTTGGCAATTGCCGATATTGATTACATCGCATTGCGTCAGATGCCCTCCGCCGCTGTCATCAAGGAATTGACAGCCGTACCGGGCATTGGGGCATGGACCGCGGAGATTTACGCGATGTTCTCGCTGGGCCGTGCGGATGTGTTTGCCCCCGGTGATCTTGCCTTGCAGGAAGCGGCAAGGGTGATCTTTGATCTGCCCGACCGCCCCAATGAGAAAGCGTTTCGAACCATGTCCGAGGCATGGTCCCCCTGGCGGTCGGTTGCGGCGCGCATTCTATGGGCCTACTACAAGCAGCACAAACAACGGGAAGGCATCAGATGACACGAGCTTTGGACGCGCAACGGCGCGAGCCTTTATCAGGTGAAATACGGTCCTGTGTGGTATTTCTGCATGGCTATGGTGCCAATGCCGCTGATCTGATCGGTCTGGCAGATCCCTTGGGCGAACATATGCCTGAGACGCTGTTCATCTCGCCTGATGCGCCCGAAGAATGCCTTGGCGCGCCGATGGGTCGCCAGTGGTTTCCGATCCCGTGGATCGACGGATCAAGCGAGGAAGAAAGCAAGATCGGGCTGGAGCGTGCCGCGGCCGATCTGGATGCTTTTCTGGATGGTGTGATGGTGGACGAGGACCTGTTGCCAGAGCAGGTGATGGTCCTTGGCTTTTCGCAAGGAACGATGATGGCGCTGCATGTGGTGCCGCGCCGCGAGGATGCCATTGCGGGGATTGTCGCGTTCTCCGGGCGCTTGGTTGAGCCCGAGTTGCTGGCAGATGAAACCCAAAGCCGCCCGCCGGTATTGCTGATCCACGGTGATGCGGACGATGTGGTTCCACCGCAGTCGCTGCCGCAAGCAGCGGAGGCCCTGCAAGAAGCCGGTTGGAAAGAAGTCTATGCCCATATCATGAAAGGCACCGGTCACGGGATCGCGCCAGATGGTCTGTCTGTTGCATTGGCGTTTATGCGTGACAGGCTTGGGCTGAGCTAGCCGGAGGGTTTCTTTTGTCCTCTGTTAAGTATTCCTTACAAATTGCATGTCATGTCAGTCCCCGAGAGGCGCTGGGCCTCCGAAGTTAGCACAGGTCTCGGGATGCATAGCCCCATCGTTGCACTTTTGGGCCCAAAGAACCGGTTTGGTTGGGTGATACGCTATACGATCCTGGCATTGGGTGTGATCGGTACGGTATTCGCCCAGGACGTGCTGATGGACGGTGCGTTTCACGGGATTGCCGCCGATTATCTGGCGGTAACGGTGATGATCGGATTGCCGCTCTATGCGGTCGCGACAGGTATCATGGCTGACATGGGGCGCCTGCGTGCGCAAATGATGCGGGCCGGCGAAACCGACCAGATGACCGGATTGTTGCAACGCCAACCTTTCTTGCGGCGCGCAGAACGCAAGCTGCTCCAAACGGGGGTGCTTATGGTGCTGGACATTGATGGGCTGGGCCAGATCAATGCCAAACATGATCACCATGCCGGTGATCTTTGCCTGATGGCCCTCGCGATCCGCCTGCGAGAAGTCACTCGTGCCACCGATGTTGTCGGACGGATTGATGGGGCCACAATTGCGGTTTACCTGCCTGGCACACCGCTGGAGGCGGGGCGCATCGTTGCAGAGCGGCTGGCCCAGGGTATTCAGGTCATGACCGGCACGACACGGTTTGAAGTGACGGTCTCAGTTGGCGTGGCGGCGGCGGACGGTGAACACCCCTTGGCCAAGTTGATGCAACGCGCCGAAGCAGCCCTGTTGCGTGCAAAGGCCAGAGGGCGGGCGCAGGTGATGATGTCAGACGAGCCATTGGCGGCCTGAGGCCCAACACAATCGCGGTTTTTGTCGCATATTCTGGGGGTTGTCACATTTCTGACGCGATATATAGTCGATCATAAGAAGAATGCGGGACTGCCGCTTTGACTGCTCCCGCACAGCCTGACTGGGGTGTGATCTATGACGCAGACGGAATTCAGAACTGACTTTGTGCGCGCACCCGGCGCGCTAAGACACTATCCCGCTTTGGTGCTGAATGCCGACTATCGCCCGCTGTCATACTATCCGCTTTCACTCTGGCCCTGGCAGGAGGCGGTAAAGGCCGCCTGGCTGCACCGGGTTGATATCGTCAGCGAGTATAATGAGGTGGTGCGCAGCCCCTCGACGGTGATCAAAATCCCCTCGGTTGTGGTGCTGAAGGACTATGTGAAACCGCAAAAACAGGTGGCTTTCACCCGTTTCAATCTTTTCCTGCGGGACGAATTCTGCTGCCAGTACTGTGGGGCAAAAGGCGATTTGACCTTTGACCATGTGGTGCCGCGCGCCAGTGGCGGGATCACAAGCTGGCAGAATGTCGTCGCGGCTTGCTCGCCTTGCAACCTGCACAAAGGGTCGCGCTCGCTCAAGCAATGCGGTATGCGTCTGCAAAAGCCACCCCGCCGCCCGGTGTCAGAGCAGTTGCATAACGTGGGGCGCAAATTTCCGCCGAACCATTTGCACGATAGTTGGGTGGATTTCCTCTACTGGGATGCAGAACTGGAAGCGTAAACCACACCGGCGCTAGACTTGTGATCAATGGCAGGGTAGGACAGTCACGTTAGCGCTAACGTACCATCCATAGGGGAGTTTGCTATGGTCTCTCGCGTCATTCCGGTCGATGAATTTGACCTTGTGATTTTCGGCGGCACCGGCGATCTGGCCCGGCGCAAGATCCTGCCTGGCCTGTTCCGGCGGTTCCTGTCGGGGCAAATGCCCGCAGGCTCGCGGATAATCGGGGCCGCGCGGTCCGCGCTGGATGCCGCAGGTTATCGCGAAATGATAGCCACAGCGATTGCCGAATTCGGCGGCGAAGAAGTTAATAATAAGAAGGGCTTGCAAGCCTTTCTTCAACAACTTGAATATGTGGCCATTGATGCGCGCGGCGAAGGGGGCTGGTATGATCTGGCCCATCTGGTGCGGCAGGATGTGGTGCAGGCCTTCTATTTCTCGGTCGCGCCTTCGCTCTTTGGTGATCTGGCCGAGCGGTTGCATACCAACAAGATCGCCAACGAAAAGAGCCGGATCGTTGTCGAAAAACCCTTTGGCCGTGATCTTGTTTCGGCCCGTGAGTTGAACAAGACCTTGGCGGCGCATTTTGACGAAGGCCAGATTTACCGCATCGACCATTATCTCGGCAAAGAAACCGTGCAGAACCTGATGGCGGTGCGCTTTGGCAACGTCCTGTTCGAGCCGCTCTGGAACAACCATTTCGTTGATCACATCCAGATTACTGTCGCTGAAACGGTTGGTGTCGGTGGGCGGGGCGCCTATTACGACAAATCCGGTGCGATGCGCGATATGGTGCAAAACCACCTGATGCAGCTATTGTGCCTGATCGCAATGGAACCCCCCGGCCAGTTTGAAGCGGATGCAGTGCGTGATGAAAAACTCAAGGTTATCAGGGCGCTGCAGTCCATAGATCATCATCACATCGTCCGTGGCCAATATGACGAAGGCGCCGATGGGCCCAGCTACCGTGCAGATGCGGAAAACCCGCGCAGCTTTACCGAGAGTTTTATCGCGATGCGCTGCCACATCGCCAACTGGCGGTGGGCAGGCGTCCCGTTCTATCTGCGGACCGGCAAGCGCATGAAGGCGCGTTCGTCCGAGATTGCCGTGGTGTTCAAGGACCTTGGCCATACGATTTTCGAAGGCGACGAAGCCCGTCATCGCAATATTCTGGCGATCCGCCTGCAACCGAACGAGGGCATGGATCTGCAAGTGACGATCAAGGAACCCGGACCGGGTGGCATGCGTTTGATTGACGTGCCGCTGGACATGACCTTTGCCGATGCTCTGGGCGATGATGCAGAGGATGTCACCGACGCCTACGAACGTCTGATTATGGATGTGATCCGGGGCAATCAGACGCTCTTTATGCGTGGCGACGAGGTTGAAGCGGCATGGGCCTGGACCGATCCGCTGATCGAAAGCTGGGAGGCGCGCAATGATGTACCAAAGCATTATGATGCAGGTTCTGCCGGCCCCGAAGACGCCATGATGCTGTTGCACCGCGACGGCCGCAAATGGCGCGAGATCAAGGGCTGACGCTGCCTGACAGACACCATAGACTGTTCGTGCACATGTGCCCTGACCCAAGAAAGGACTGCTTCCATGAAACTCGTTGAGTATCCGGACGCCGAAATGATGATGATGGATCTGGCGGACAAACTGGCCAGTGAGTTGAAAAACTGCCTGCTGCTGCATGATCATGCGTCTTTCGCCGTGCCGGGCGGCACCACACCGGGGCCGATTTTTGACAGCCTCTGTGCCGTTGATCTGGATTGGACGCGCGTGCATGTCATGCTGACCGATGAGCGCTGGGTGCCGGAAACCTCCGAGCGGTCGAACACCCGGCTCCTGCGCGCGCGTCTGCTGGTGAACCGTGCGGCAGCGGCAACCTATGTGCCGCTATATGCCGAGGCTGAGACACCCGAAGAAAAGCTGCCGGAACTGGCCGCGGCGCTGGCGCCGGAGCTGCCTGTTTCTGTGATGCTCCTGGGGATGGGAGAAGATATGCA
>Ga0316204_10007665_pt1 | contig 15602 bp, 16 predicted proteins | sample 6monrhotite_MG_2_FD_205661 | JGI IMG/M metagenome (GOLD analysis project Ga0316204, IMG submission 205661) | Microbial mat bacterial communities from mineral coupon in-situ incubated in ocean water Damariscotta River, Maine, United States -... | ecosystem: Environmental > Aquatic > Marine >... | reverse complement strand
AAAATCAGCTTTCTTCAGGCTAGCATTTGAAAGATTGCAGTTTGGCATTCTGGCATTTGAAAAATCGACTCCATCAAGCAAAGCGCCATACAAACTAACCCCCGGCATCAATTTTCCCGCAAAAGAGCAATGACGCAAATCTGTCATTGGGCGGGGACTTTCACACAGGCCCTTTGGCAGGTCAGCTGCCAATGCACTGTGCAGAAAAAGCACTAAAACTCCGCAAAAGATAGTCATTTTAATCAATGTCATATCCAGCTTTATTGTCCAAAAAATGCCTCAGCATGTATTAAACAGGAGATATAATTGCCATACCTTGATCTAGACCAAGAGTATTCGATTAGATTGGCCTAATATTAGACCCATATGAACTCAAGGCTTGGAAAAACTATGAATATTCACACTGTTTTTTTCCTTCTGGCAACTAGCAGCCTGTTGCAGACAAACTCGGCTAGTGCTTTTGACTATGACCCAGATATTGGCGAAGAAATTAATGAGGTATGTGCGGGCTGTCATGGTGAATACGGCCAAGGTGGTAAACAGGGAGAATATCCACGAATTGCCGGTATGCCAGCCGCTTTCACCATCAAGCAACTCGAATTGTTTCGCGATAGAAAACGCCCCAATATCGCCATGATTGAATTTGTTGATGAAAGGCAAATGCCTAAAGAAGATATCTCCAACATAGCCCAATATCTCGAAAATATTAAACTCAACACAAGGCTCCCTGCCGTAGATGAAACGGCACCAGGTTTTAATGCCCATGCACGCCTACTTGAATCCAAAAAGCTCATGCAGATTGGCCGTGCTCCAGGTGATATCAAAAAAGGATTTAAACTCTACAAGAAACAATGCGCCACCTGCCATGGTAAAGATGGATATGGAAGCATTAGAAAGGCAGCGCCTCTGCTGGCGGGACAATACACCAATTACCTTTGGCGTCAGGTGAAAAAACTACGTGACAGGGTCCGTATTCACGATGAAGACGACCCAGAAGATGAGTTACTCGATGATTTTACTGACCAGGAACTTACCGACATCTTTGCCTGGCTTTCTACCGCAGATGACTAAGGTGTCATTTATAAAAGCTATTCAACACAGCTACAGTTTAGCTAAACGGCACTAACGCCCTTTAACAGTAATAAAACGGTAAGGTACAATCACTCGATTATTGCCTTTATGCAATTCAACAACAGCCTCCCATTCCATTGCTTTGCGAATACAGACTGGCAGGCCTCCATCACCACTATATTGGCTATCAGCCACTTCCTTCAGCTGTAGTGAAGTAGCCCCCATATTCATATCAACACCATTCAGCTTTAACATAACCTTATCAACCTCAAAGCCATATGTTTTCACTTCAAAATGTAAAGCTTCTAGTACCGGAATGGTACGGGGCTTAATCTCAAAACTCACACGATGACCATTGCTCAAAGACATTTCACAAGGTCCTGCACGCAGATCACACTTGGAATCATGCACAAGTTTTTCAATCTCAAGGGGACGCCCGCTCAGCCACAGGTTGTAACCAAGCCAACCAATTACTGTAGCCAGGAATACCAGTAAAACGGGCCATATAAATTGCTTTGCCAATGGATTGTTAAGGTAAATCACTGTGTTTAAATAAGAAATAACCCAACCCGGCGCATACACTGCCAAACAGGATGGGATAGAGAACGGCATAGACGATATAGCCCGTCTGACTAAAGTTATCCAGAATGATGTACGCGGTTGGCCCGAGCAAGACCAGCTGAGGATCAAATAACATCATGGTAGCGGTACGAAACACCTGCATAGGGTTAGCCAGTGCAATAGCAACAGCTGTTTCTGGTGGTAAATGTTCCTGTATTAGAATACCCAACAGAATCAGATCAAGGAACAGCAGTAATACCAACCAGGTAATAAAGGCTGCACCCTGCGCCACATCAGATGAGCGGGCCAGGGTTGAAATCAGCATCCCTATACCCAGAAAGCACCATGCCAGTGCCATCAACAAGGCACTATAGTAAATAAACAAGTTCCAGGGTATCTCTGAACCTTTGACAACACCCCAGATTAGCGCCCCTGCCATAGCAAGAAAAACGGGAAGAAATACAACAAAAAAACGACCAAAAAAACGCCCCCAAAACCATGCAGCCAGTGACACAGGTAAAGACAGCATATACTCAAAAACACCTGCCTCCCTATCTCCTGCGACAGAACGTACGGTCGTAATAAGAACGAATATAGGCAAGATCGCCATAGATAATTGAATATAGGTCACCAGCAATCGCGACAGGCCTGTAAAGCCCATAATGCGAGATTCAGATAAACCAAAGGCAAAAAGAATAACGACAATCCCCCCAAAAACCATGGAGTAAACCATGAACCAGCGTGCTCGAAGTGACTCAATGACATCTGTATAGGCTGTCAACCAAAGGTGTTTCACCGTATATTTTCTCGCTGTAAAGACTGTTCTTGTAATCGTTGCTGCAACTGCAGGCCATGAATATTAAAACGTTTTTCTATGTCTTCAATATGTGTAATTGCCTGTTCATAATTCAATCCACTTGCTATTGGCTCAGCCTGTGCACCAAGCCCATATTCCATAGGAGTTACTTTTCTGGAAACATATGTTGCTGTGCGTGCATCTAACCACTCTCCACTACGATAGTCTGCAACCCAGATCTCCGTCTTGTTATCTGTTTCCCATGACTTTCCCTTGAGCCAGAGTACCGCACAGCCAATATCATCAAACTTCAATACTTTAGATCGCTTATCTTTAGGAAAATAACGAACCTGGGCTGCAAAATGAGGATCACTCAAGACCATGCGACAGCGCTCGCAGGCATCCCTGTCCCACCGAACATCTTTAGGGCCAGTACCTGGATCATTCGAGCATGCAGACAATACAAGCACACAGATCAAGCCAAAAATCTTAGGCAACATCTTCAACTTCAGACGCCACTTTTTCATCATTCATTTCAAGTCCGGCAAGCAATGCCGCATAACGAGACAGCATACCGAGAAAACGTAGGCGATCAGGCCCTGCTATTAAGCCAGTCCACACGGTTTGAGCGGCATCAATACTGAACCCCCATTCAGATAGTGCTTTAGCAAAAGCATCTTCAGGATGTGTCATCTTTATTTTACAAATAAGCTGACTGGACATATCAACATGGTCAGCGACTTCATCATCCAGGATGATTTTTCCCTGATCCATTTCAATAACACGGTTTACCAGTGAGGCAACTTCATCAAGTCGATGACTCGAAATCAGCATGGCAGATGTTTCCTGCTTTTCTGCCAGTAATTTAAAAAGTATGTGTCTTGCTTCAGGATCTAGATTTGCTGCAGGCTCATCCATTATGAGTAATTCAGTACTACGCCCAAGTGCTATCGCGATTAATAATTTTTGCTTCTGCCCACCCGACAATTTAACGAAGGGGTGAGCACTATACTGTCGAGCATCGAAGCCCAACTGTTCTGCCACATGATTAATGAGTTCTGGATCAGAGTTACACAGACTGGCTGAAAAATGCACGAGCTGTCCAACAGGCATGCGCAAGGGAGGTGGCAACTGTGGGACAAAACCCACTTTAGATAAGACTTCCTGACGATAGTCTCGAGGATTTTTCTCATCAATCGTGACAGTTCCATCACAGTTGTATTCACCTAAAAGACAACGAATCAATGTTGTTTTACCGGCGCCATTCGACCCGACGAGTGCCACACGCTGACCACGCTTAATTGCGAGGTCGATCCCTTTAAGCACCTCATGTCGACGAAAAGATTTAATAACATTTGAAAACTGAATCATGACCTATAACCTAATGGAATTTATCCAGTCCTTTAATCTTGAAATTGAGTGAGTCCGTAGGGCAGACATCCACACACATACCGCAACGGGTACAGTCTGCACTGACATCCTGATTGACATCATAGGCTGCCCCACGAATAGTCAGGTCCAACACATGGGGTACTTCACAAATCTTGCGACAGTCACCTTCATGATGACAGTTCTCAGCGTTATAGCTTACCCGTACTGGTGAGGCGATACCAACCACTGCATAAGTTACACCAATAGGACAGACATACTTACACCAGGCACGGCGTGAATAGAACACTTCAAACAGTAACAACACACCTACCCATACCAAGGCGACACCAGGACCATAGATTAATGCCCTGCTGAGGATGCCTGTCGGTGAAATTGTTTCAAAAACGGTATAACCAGAAATTAGTGCCAACAAGGCAAATATCACATAAAAGACACTGCGTGTTTTACGATGGAAAGTATGATTGGTAACAATTTTCTTTTTAACCAGCCAAAGATGGAGATATTCAGCCCATTCTGCCAACAAATGATACGGGCATACCCATGAACAGAAAGTTCTACCACCCAACAGTAACCACATAATAAAGACCGTGGTAGTACCAATCACTAGATTTAGAACCACATGCTTATAAGCCAGCATCACTTGCAGCGCAGAATTAAGATCTGCGAAATGAAAACCTACAAAACGTGATGCCGTCATTGCACCTTCAAGTAACTGAACATCAAACGCAAAAGAAACCACGAATAATAAATTTACGCTGATGAGTGTTAACCAGCGACGGCGCTGCCACTTATTGCAACATGTATTAACATGTTCATGCCGAACAGCTTCAACATCAGCCTTGCTAAGTTTTCCCTTTTTTCCCTGATATATTTCCTTTAATGCATCCGGCTGATTTTCCTTATTCGGCCTACTCGGCTTATTACCAAAAACTTGAGAGAGTGACTCTTTAATGTAATTCATTTCGGCTCAACTCCAGTCCGTAACTTTATCGATATCGATGACAATCGCCGGTGAGCCTTCAACGGGGCAAATCATTTCACATACACCACAGCCAACACAGCCATCCAGTACAGCAGGCACCAGACGCTTCACGCCATCGCGATTTTCCATCTCCTGCATTTCTATCGCATGTTTAGGTGGACATTCATTGCCATGTTGCTCTGCAACTCTTGCCAGCTTGATATGTTTTTTTGAAGTAGCCTTCTCTCGTTCTTTTTCTTCACATTGAGCAATACGTATTTCAATCGGACACTGACGAACACATAAATCACAAACTTCGACATCGTACGGATGGTCAGCTACGGGGATTGGATTCCAACGATCAATCTCGTCATAGCGTAACAGGCCTTTATATTCAGACCCCCTGGCCTGCCCTTTAAAACCTTTTCCCTGTACGGCCAGGCATTTTCTTGGCTTGTCCAAACGCGCAAAACCCATCCTTGTATCAGCTGGGTAATCAAGATCATGTGTTAGTGCCCCAGTAGGACAGGCCAGCACACACTGCAAGCCATCACATGAGAAATCACAGGCCTGCTCTCTTGCGTCAATATAGGGAACACCGATACCAACACCTTCATCCATATCTGCTAGTTTGATGGCATTTACAGGGCAGACCTGGACACACTGGCCGCATTTGATACAGGCAGCGAAGAGTTCCTGTTCATCTGATAACTGTTTTAATGCACCAGGTGGGCGTAGTCGATTGGATGAGCCTTGAGCAATGGGCAACAAGCCTGCGACAGAAGCTGTTACTACTCCCGCGGTTAAGGCGACAGAGCGTATAAATTCGCGGCGATTTTGCTCTCTTCTCTTTTTACTTAAAACAGTTTTTTTTTTGTTCTTTGGTGGTGTAGAAGATTTTTTCATAGCTGGACCTTAGCTGACATCAAGGGCTGCTCATCTCTGACCAACATATCAGGCGTACTAAAAGGGGCAAGACGCTCTAAAAAATCAAGCACGGCCATAACAGGAGTTCCCTGAAAAAAGCGCGCTGCCGGTACATCCATCCAGATACGATCAGCATAGCCATAAAGTTCAAATGGCGTATCTCCCACACCATCATTGTCTAAATCAAAACCTTCGTAATTATCCCAGTAGTTACCTTTCCAGACATTACGATTTGCAGTTTTACCCCCTGCAACAGAAATCTGGGTTTGATTTCCTTTAAAGGAGTTCCGCTCAAATACATTTCCCGTCCAATCATTGAGAAAATCAATACCGATACTGGTAAAGGCGATCACATTATCGTGTATATGATTGGTTGCATCAGGATCGAAGGGCGACACATCAATATAAAGGCCAGTCGCACAATATAAGATCTGGTTATTTGATATATCTACACCTGAAGTTTCCTTAAAACCGATCCCCATCCCCGTAGCGCCATTCGCGTAGGCAATATAGTTGTTTCTAATGACTGCACTATCGCTATACATCAAAAAAATACCCACAGAGTTATTTTCATAATGATTTGAATCAACATCATTAAATCGTGAATACATGAAATGCAAGGAGTAACGCCCATTGCGAGAATCATTCCGGGCGATAGTATTTTCAGCAGAATACCAGACCACCATATCGCGACTATCACGAATAATATTATCGGTTATTTTATTATGAAAGCTATACCAGAGCCGAACTGAATCCCCTCTTACTCCAAGCTCGACAGGCTTGGATGAAATACGATTACGCCGCACGATGTTGTGATCAGACTGTTGCAAATCAACACCGAATAGACAGTTATCAATGACGTTATCTTTAATCACATTAAACTTTCCACGCACCTGGATGCCGGCATCAATATCATTATGAGAGCTGCCGGAGTTTGTCAGATGGAGATTCTTTATAATGGCACCGTCTGTATCGATATAGATAACAGAACCCTTGCCACCGGCATCAATTATCACCTTTCCTTTGCCATCGATCGTCAAGGGATAGTCAAGAGTGACTGGGCCTGAATAAGTGCCCGGTGGAGGAACAAGTGTCGAGTTTGGTTTAGCCGCGTCTACCAGTTCCTGCAATGAGGGATACGCAGCAGCAAACCCTGCCAAAGGTATGTTTAGCAAGATAAAACATACAGCTAAATAGCGCAGCATTGACTTAATCAAGCGATGAAGCAATCTGTTTACGGCGCAGCAAGGCAGCAACCGCCAAAACAACAAATAGAACCACCATAAAGCCGAACCCAACATCAGGATATGAGTGCGTCGCAAACTGAGCGACCTTTCCATCACCGAAAACAGTTGGCATAAAGGGCTTAACTGAAAAGGCGCCCATATCATTCAGGGTATGACCATACCACCACAACCAGGCTGAGTAGTCGATGATGAAGAAAATTGGAAGGGCCATAGGAACCAGAACCAGCAGCCAGTAGAAAAGGCCGCTATTTTTACGTGACCCCACGATGAGTATAAGCATCGCCGCCAGAAGTCCCCAAAAAACCACATGAATGGCAATCTCCAGGGTCTTGACCATTGGAACAATCTCTTCCTGATTGTTGAAATACCGGCCAAGTGTTTTCGCATAGTGCCAAGACATAATTTGAAATGAACTACCATTCCAATCACCGATATCCATTCCCTTTCCGCGATCAATCTCATAATTCACTTTAAGTTCATTTATAAGACGTGCTTTATTTGACGTTTCGCTACCTTCACTCTTCCTTGCCTGCTCTGAAGGCAAAATAACCTCAACACCCGAATCTTCCAGCGATTTTTTCAATACGCCGGTGATGCCGCCAATGACAAACTCCGGCTCATCTAGTGACGTATCGGTGGCATCCTGGTCAAGTGAGGTTATCAGGGCTTCAACGAACCCTTCATTCTGTAGATTAAAACCGTCTTCGCTGTACATTGCCATATACATCCAGATGGCAATAGCCGCAAAACCAACACTTAAAATTGTCATTCTAACTTTGGGTTTAATACACATGAAGCCAATCAACATGACCATCATGAAAACGAGTAGAAATTGGCCAAATCCCCTTTCAACAGGTCCGCCAGCTGCAATCGGATACATTCCAACATAATGGTTGATCGTATCCATTTCATGTACGCAGTCTAAGGCTTCATCTTCCTGTATCTCAGCCTTATTCTGCTTTTGACAGCCATTGAAAACACCATTCACATGAAATTCTATGCGCACACCATCTGGAAAGGATTCTGCTGGATAGTTTGGTGCTGTTAAAGAAACCCACCACACAGAAGAATAAAAAATCATTGCCAAAAGTCCAACACCAATAAGTGAAAGAATCGCTACCTTGAGTGTTTGGGGATCTGGTGATGCTGTATTCATACGATGTAGCCTTGATAAATTAGCCCTTCTTTTATGACAAAGGGAGCCTCAAAAGCCCTCTCTGAGAGAGGGCATTGCTGTGGAGTCTACCTCCCTCTGGCTGAGTGAGGGTTCTGGGTACTGTCAATCGTAATCAGGGTTCTGCCAATTGACCGAAGGTGCAACATCTTTCGGGTCAAGCTTCACTCTTGAGACCCAGTTGATCACCATCTGCATATCCTTGTCAGAAAATCTTTTTATCTGCTCAACCATGTCAGGGTTGGCATTTCGACGCTTTCCATCTCTTATCCACTCAAACTGACGTAGCATGTACGCATAGTGCTGCCCTTCAATACGAGGATAAAACTTATCTGCCATACCTTCACCATGATCGCCGTGGCACTCAACACAGTTATCCTTGTACAGCTTTTCACCCTGAGCATACTCAGGCGTACCTTCATCCCAGGGCCCCACACCAGGCTCAGGATTCATCGGTAATGTTGCTATATACGCCGTCACGTCGGCCATTGCCTGCTCATCACCAATAGATTCTGGTAGAGCAAAAGGGTACATGGTGGGATTATCACGATTCAGTGCACGAATATCAGCCAACTGCTTGATCAAAACTTCACGATGCTGTCCCGCTAACTGGGGGAATGTACCATTTTTCATACCCCAACCTTCGAGCAAATGGCAGGCCGCACATACCTCGTAAACCTCGATGCCATTTTCACGATCTGGAGTCAGGGTCATTGCCTTGGTTTTTTCACCACCCTCGGCATTCCATGCTGCAGACTCTGATTTAGCTCCTCCTGCCGCAAGTGCCGTGCCACCCATGATCAGCCCTAAAGCCAGGATACTGCCTTTTGATACTAATTTTAGATTCATCACTTAATATTCTCTAGTTAATACCCTCAATACGAATATCAAGGGTTCGGCCTTCGAACATGAATTGATTAAACATTTCATGTCTCTATGCGCATGTATCGGTACAAGGATTAGACCATAAGCAAACACTTATCTAGATTGATCCATATCAAAGAGGCATGAAGCAATCATAAATAAAAAAACAGCTATTTCAGTGTAGCCAGCCAGTCAGCTATCTCACGAATTTCAGCTTCATTGACTAATCCCATCACACCCTTCATTGCCGCGGACTGACCGTTAGCCCGTGCACCCGATTTGATGTCCATCATCTGATTAAAAGCATAATCTGCGTTCTGACCCGCAAGCTTTGGGTAAATGGGTAACAACGGGGTTTGCGCATCCTTACCATGACAGGCCGTGCAGGTTTTTGCCTTAAACAAAGCAGCGCCATCAGCAAGTGCAATATTACTCATCGATAAAGACAGCAGTGCTGCTGAAGCAATGACTAATGATTTTGAAACTTTCATAAATCCACCTTAATTTATACGTTAATAAAATCCCTAAAACGAAACAGGGGGAGCAAACATTACTCCCCCTGGTCTCAGTCGAATTACCGCAAACCGTTATTTCTTGGCTTCAACTTTTACAGCTCCATGCTCTTCAAGGAAGGTTTTGGCTCTCAATCCCATATCAGCCGTTTTTACCTGATACTGCCAATGCTGACCGGCCCAGAGTGTTCCATTCTGGTAGTCACCTTTTGCTGCATATGCATCGGCCTTCTTCTTGGCCTCTTCAGCAAAACCTAGCTGATCGGTTGCATCTTCCACCAGTGCTACAACTTCAGGGAAGTCCTTGTAGTTATGACTTGTGATGAAACCAACCACCGAGTTAATAACCGCCTGGGTATCAACATTGGTTTTTACCTGCTTGTCATAATCAGCCTTGGTATAGGTCTGGCCTTCTTTCATAGCCCCTTTCTTGGCCTTGTAACCTTTTGGTTTAACCAACAGGTAACCTTGCATTTCAAGGTGGAGCGCAGAACAGAACTCAGTACAGTAGTAAGGGTATACGCCTGACTTATCTGCCTTAAATGTAGCCGATACTGTTTTTCCTGGTTCAATCGACAGCTGCACATTTTCGTTATAGACCGCAAAACCGTGCGTCTCATCTTCTGCCCGTTCCAGATTGGTCAAATGAATTGAGACAGTTTCACCCTCTTCCACCTCTATAATCTCAGGTGTGATATGAGAACGAATAACCGTGCCATAGACATGGACTACACCATCTTTACGTACGACCTTCTCTCTACCCGCACGCGTCTTCCAGGGTGAACGGCTATCAGTACGACTATCCCAACCAGACTTGTAGCGTACTATCGGCTTCAGCTTGTCGGCTTTGATAGCGACAACATAGTGAGGCTCACCCAACGGTACGGCCATGTCATACAACAACTGCATCTTGTCGCCACTAATATCGATCAACTGATGGTTTTGTGGATGCAAAGGTCCTACAGGGTTAAAACGGTCAATTGCCAGCTTATTCAAAGCAACCAGGTATTTTCCATCTGGAGAAACCGAATCACCTTCCATTGTCACCAGGTGACCAATGTTGTAGTGGATATGTATCTGATCCAGGATTTTACCTTCACAGTAATCCCACTTGGTTACCATTGAATCAACATAGATAGAGGTATAAACCACACATTTCTTCGCATCGTACTGGGTATGCAGTGGCCCTAAGCCAACTTGGACCTGACGAGCAAGCGCATCCTTCATCGCAATGATAGGGATGCCATAGTCATCTTTACCTTCAAACTTTTTGGAGTTGATCGCTTTCTGAATCTTTTCCCAGCTATAAACCCATGCATGACTGTCCAGTTTTCCTGAAACAATAATGTGTGTGCCATCAGGGCTAACATCAACACCGTGTGGGCTCTTTGGCTCAGGAATCAGGTACATCAAGCCTTCATCGACGGCTTGTTGCATAGTAATCAGATATGAACCATTGAGCTTTTTGACTTTACCGGCAGCAACCAGTTCAGCCGCTTTCTTCCAGTTTGTGACGTGTAAAAAATCTGTATCTTTTGCAGAACAACCCGCTTCGAAAGGAGGACGACCCTCACCACCTACGTAACGCTCTGAGCAGAAGGAGTTAGTAAAGCCCCAACCCATGCTGGCATTTTTACCGGCATCGGAAAGGTCCTGACTGTATGGAGGCATTTCAAAAGTGAATGAATTCGCTTCATCAATACGCCCTTTTTCATTGTCAAATTTCCAGTAGGTCAGACCACCACGATATTGATCATTGAAATCTTCCAATGGAACAAAATCATGGCTTAGAGGCGCTGCATACTGAGCCGGGTCCATAATATATTCGGTATTAGGTGTTGCAAACGGGCCACCGTGAGCAGACTTAAAGAAAGGATTGGTAACAATCTGCTTGGTTTCAAAATCATGTAGATCAATAACGGCTATACGTGGCGTGTTTTTATCATTGATGAAGAGGTAACGACCGTTGTATTCACCTTTGGTTTCGGAAAATGCCGGGTGATGCGTATCACCAAACATAACCTCAGTATTAGCTCCATTTTGCGTCAAAACTGCCTTTGACTCATCATCGAAGCCGTAACCCTGCCAAGGCTCAGGGGTAAAGACACCGATATATTTCAAAATACGCATCGATGGAATACCGTAAACGATGACATGACCACTTTGCCCGCCAGAACTAAAGGCCAGATATTCATCACGGCCGCCGGTCGGCGTATAAGTCTTGGCTGCTGCCAAGATGTCTTTTTCAGTCAAGCCACGTGCGTCCATGACTTCTTTGAGTGATTTTTCTGCTATGGCAGTAGTCACCAGGCCAAAGCCCAGCCCCACCCCCAGCAAAACTTTATAAATTTGTTTTAATTTTGTTTTCATACATCCCCATTTTCACTTAGAAGCAACCAAACCGAGTCCAATGCGCAGAACGGCACGCAAGTACTGCAAATTAAAGCACTACACAGCACCGCCGCCATGACATAAGTCAAAGAACTCTTGTTAATCTAGATTAAGATTCTTTATAAAGATAGGGTGCAATTAAACTTATACTGTTACGACTTAAGTTATTGCAGCTTGAAGACTGAAGACATATTACAAAGGGTCTGTTCTTCCGCATTTAAACACTATCGAGGCATATGCAAAGATAAATGCTCGAGGGGAACCCTTTAGCGTTCTTTTCCCAAACGAAGGTCTTTGGTTACAAAAGGATCCGCAAAGATTCGTGAAGCAGCAGCCCCACAGGCAAGCGCCTGCAATTGTGCGCTATCAACCATCTCTGGTGACCCACATAAATAGACCAGACTGTCCTCAAGATTTACATGATTTGTAAAGGCCTGCTCGGATGCTCTTCCTTTATAGATATCTACATCACAACCGTCATTTTCAGTAGAGACACAAGGGTAATAGTCAATACTAGAATTTTCAGAAGCCAGGGCTTTAAGCGTTTTATGTAGATAAAGGCCTGATTGGCTACTGTCACCGTGATAAAGGCTTATTTTCCCCATATGCCCACTTTCAATAGCCTCACGCAGAATCCCCATTAATGGGGTAAGACCAGTCCCTGTGGCAATCATTAGAATATTACTGTCAAGCTGCCCCGGCTGATAAAAACACTCACCGAAAGGCCCCTGTATTTCTAACACATCATGAGGCTGTACATCGTTAAACAGCCAATTACTCATCTGGCCATTTTTCATGCGCTTGATATGCAACTCCAGAAAATCATCCTGAATCGGCAGACTTGCTAGTGAGTAACTACGAATATGTTCTCCCTGCATTCGAATATTGAGAAACTGTCCGGCACGGTAATACAGTTTGGTTGCCGTTTTTAGACGAATACGACAAACATCCGCTGAAAGAATCGACTTCTCAACAACCCTTGCCTGACTAAATAGACCATTTTCATCGGCATCACGAATCGTTAACGATTCTGTTGGATGACACTGACAGGTAAAAAAATAGCCATTATCAATCTGTATATCCTCTAAGCCATCTGTTGCTGCCAGGTCCACACTCCCCTGTTCACAGACCATCACACAAACCTGGCAGACACCCGCCTTACAGGCATAGGGAATATCGACCTCATGACGCAACAAAGTATCAAGAACAGATTCCTGTGCTGCTATCTCATAATTTTTGTCTTGATAAGTAACAAACGGCAAAAATGACCTCTATAGCTCATTGTAGAAAACATATGGGCAATCTATAGATTTAGCAATCCAGTTTACTTGGGAAAATCTAATATTTTTTGATGAGAATACTGCAATTTACATTCACTGACTGAAGACTTAACGATAACCTTTTTAAAAGCTTCATTTAGAGCCAGCCATTCTTCCCGCAAATCATCACTGAGCCCCTCTTTTTTAATCGCATCAGAGAGTAATTCTGTACGCAAATCAAAAAGTTCTTCAGTAATCATCATATAGCCATGCACAGTAGCTGTTGCCTGACCGGCGTATATTTTAGGCCCTCCCATCAGCTGAACCATAAAATCATTTTGCTGACTGACTAATGGACCACGTGTGCGATGCGCAAAATATTTACCAAGCCAGGGATGCGCATAAACTTTATCGTAAAATCTTTCGTGCACCCTCTCTATTGTCGGCTTACCACCAATACGATCGTGTAATGATTTCTCATCTGCCATTATTTTTTCCCGTGACTGCCATCGCAAAAAGGTGGGTTTTTAGTTTGTTTGCATCCACATAATGTAACCGTACGCGTTTCATCTGCAATAAATTTAACCGGTTTAATATCAGTGGATGAATGACTGCCATCACAAAATGGCTGAGACTTGCTTAAACCACAGGCACACCAAAAATAGGTCTTACCTGACTCAACTTCTTCAAAAAAAGGGGTATTCGACGCTCTCACAGGATCACTCATAACATTATCACCTCGTTTATCCTCAAACTGCTGTGCGCATATTTTTATATTAACTTATGACTTTTTAGTCATTTACTCACAGTATTAGTCAGATGGAAATTGCTTAAACAGAGCCTTATGCACAACAAATGCGGGTGTCTCTTTCTAGGCTTAAGGCAAGCACATCCCAACTAATAATTGACTATATGTTAAGACAAGAATATTGCAAAACAAAAGATTTAGAAATGTATCTTGTCTTATACCGAATTATTGAATCGACATATTCTTAACTGACATTTTTACTCCTATTGCTTTTTAAATATACTAACGTCTGCCACAAACAACTGAATAAACAGTCTTGACATTATCAATCGTTCAAAAAACTGGGACAATTTAATGATAAATCAGCTATAGCAAGAGGCCATAACCGTATTGGACTAAGAGTGTAATTAGGTTTATTGCCACTCAATATACCTTAATTAGATTAGAGATAATCACAATAGCGTTTTCCCCAAGCTGGCAACCGTGTGCATATCCTTATCACCGCGCCCTGAAAGATTTAACAACAATGATTGATCCGTACTCATTGAAGGTGCCAACTTAATAGCATGAGCAATCGCATGGCTACTTTCCAGTGCAGGAATTATACCTTCGGTTAGGCTCAAACGATGAAATGCTGCCAGAGCTTCTTTGTCATTTACCGTGACATAGTCAGCGCGTCCAGAATCCTTCAACCAGGCATGCTCAGGTCCAACACCGGGGTAATCCATACCCGCTGATATGGAATGAGTCTCTTCAATCTGCCCCTGGTCCGTCTCCATTAGATAAGTGCGGTTACCGTGTAAGACGCCCGGCCGACCGGCCGACAAAGGGGCTGAGTGTTGACCTGATTGTAACCCAGCCCCTCCTGCTTCAACCCCGATTATGTCAACATCATTATCTTCCAAAAAAGGATGAAAAAGCCCTATGGCATTTGAGCCTCCTCCAACACAGGCTATCAGCGCATCAGGCAATCGCCCGGTCATCTGCTGAATTTGCTCACGCGCCTCACGCCCAATAACAGTTTGAAAATCACGCACCATGGCTGGATAAGGATGAGGCCCCGCTACCGTACCAATAATATAAAAAGTACTATCTACATTTGTTACCCAGTCACGCATGGCCTCATTCAAAGCATCTTTTAAGGTGCGCGAACCTGACGAAACTGCACGCACTTCTGCGCCAAGCATACGCATACGATAGACATTAGACTGTTGCCTCTCTACATCAACAGCCCCCATGTAAATCACACACTCCAGCCCCATACGTGCAGCCACGGTTGCCGTTGCAACACCATGCTGTCCAGCACCTGTTTCTGCAATGATGCGATTTTTGCCCATACGTCGAGCCAGTAAAGCCTGTCCGACACAGTTATTTATTTTATGCGCGCCGGTATGATTAAGGTCCTCTCGCTTTAAATAGATCTGCGCACCTCCAAGCTCCCGACTGAGTCGTTCGGCATGATAAATCGGTGATGGTCTACCTACATAATGTTTAAGATCAGCATCTAGCTCCGTTAAAAAAACCGGGTCATTTAAAAATTGCTCATAAGCCTCATTAAGTACGCTTAAAGGTTCCATAAGCGTTTCAGGAACAAACATTCCGCCATAGGAGCCAAAATGACCGTATTGATCCGGTAATTTAGATAGTTTCATTGATAAATCCTGCCCTGTTGTCATTTTGTCTGTAAAACTTATTTCGT
>Ga0316204_10007663_pt1 | contig 15603 bp, 14 predicted proteins | sample 6monrhotite_MG_2_FD_205661 | JGI IMG/M metagenome (GOLD analysis project Ga0316204, IMG submission 205661) | Microbial mat bacterial communities from mineral coupon in-situ incubated in ocean water Damariscotta River, Maine, United States -... | ecosystem: Environmental > Aquatic > Marine >... | reverse complement strand
CTGTTGTGTGGAATTCAAAGACAAAAAGGAGCTCCAAGAAGGTTGCGAGAAGAAAAACGATTGGCTGATAATTATTCCCATAGCCCCAAGCCCCAAACTGGACAATGGCCACCCAAGAAAGAAGCAGGCATGAAAACCCTGTCGCCACCAGCATACCGAGTGCGAACTTAAGGCGAATAACCAGTGTTCTTAAATATCGGTGCCCCACAGGGCTATTCTCAATCGTCGTCTTCAGATAGGTATGCCACGTTTTTTTTCGTGCATCGCGCTCACAATATTCTCCTTTTCTAGCTGCCGGGCGACTATCAAGACGGTCTTCGACCCCTGAACCCCAATCCTCAAACAGCATTCCGAATAGAAGTGAGAAGATGGAAAAAATAAAAACAAAAACAACAGGACGGTTAAGCGCTATATCCTTAATAAGCTCGAGCCCTGGAAAATAGATAACAACAAGAGCTACATGACAGAGAAAAAAGAACCCCGGAAGGAGCCGCGTGATAAAATCGTAAGAATTGTCTAAAATATAACTGCTTGATTGTTCGCCCATAGGTTAAATGCACTAAGAGAAAGTTTTTAAAAAGATAGTATCACTCTAGACAAATATGGATTTTACAGAACTGACAAGGCTCTTATTCCGGAATCCAAATAAAACGATCAACCTACCCCTTCTAAAAATCACCTTATATTCACTTAAGACTAAAGATCTGAAACTTGACATAACTCCCCCCAAGACTATGCTCTATTGGCAGTTAACGAATAATTAACCACTATTTAAAGCATGGCTTCCGATAAAATACTTAACCTCGATTCACAGAGCTTTGATGACGCTCTTAAAAGCACGGCAAAGCCCATGCTTGTAGATTTCTGGGCACCCTGGTGTGGCCCCTGCAAAGCGATCGCTCCGATCCTCGAAGAACTCGCAGGTGAAATGGGCGAAAAGGTGCAGATCTGCAAAGTCGATGTAGATAACAACCAAGAGGTTGCAAGCCGCTTCAATATACGCGCGATTCCTACTCTCGTCATATTCAAGGACGGTGAAGTCGTTGACCAAATTGTAGGCATGACCAACAAAAACGATCTCACAAGCAAGCTCGAAAGCTTTGCTTAATTTAGATTTTTTCTAATTACAAAAAAAGCTGCTCATTTATTGGGCAGCTTTTTTGTGCACGTATTCTCAAATGTCCTAACCAAGAATGATTCCAATTGAGAGCAAGAGGCCATAAAGAACGAGCGTTCGCATGCTTCCAATAAGCAGATATTTAAAATCATCAGGCGTTACTGCAGTAACCAGGAATGTAGACAAATGATAGACATAGGGTGCCAAAACCAAGGGAAGAAGGACCCAAAATGAGAATGTTGAGATCCACAGTAAAAAAACGATTCCTAGAGCTATATAGTAACCTGCAGCGTATTGGACCTGTGTCCACTCCCTTCCCATACGAACTGCCAGCGTCCGTTTGCCCACTTTAGTGTCTCCATCAATGTCACGATAGCTGGTAACAACAAGCACATTCACTGCCATAAGCCCTATCCCCACACCGGCAAGAAACGCCTCGTAGGTAACAAAACCTGTTTGAACAAAAAAAGTAAAGATAACGGCAACTAAGCCAAAGAAAATAAAGACAAACAGATCCCCCAAGCCAAGATAGCCGAGAGGGAGCGGGCCCCCCGTGTAAGCAACGGCACACACGACACTCAGGATTCCGACAACGAGAAGCCACCATCCGCCATAAGCAATGAGGACCATCCCTAAAACAAATGCCAGGGCGAGCACTCCATACGTAGCATTACGCATTGCAGCAGGCGTAACGAGTCCCGAAGCTACTGCCCTTTGTGGGCCCTTCCGGTCCTCATTGTCAGCGCCTTTCAGAAAGTCATAATAATCATTGGCATAATTAGCACCTACCTGAACCAGCAAGGCAAAGGCCAAGCAAACAAGTGCTGGAATAAAAGAAAACGCATGTGCATGAATTGCCAATGCCGACCCAAGAAGGACGGGCATGACAGAGATGGGTAATGTACGTGGACGAGCCGCGAGTAGCCAAGGATTAGGAGACGATTGTGTCATATTAATACAAAAAAAACGGGTTAAAGCTTCTTGGCAGCGGCTTCATCGAGCAACCACACAACATTTTTTGCCATGGGCTTAAGCACTTGAATAGGCTTATTTAATGGATCAAACGGACCATGAAAAACTTCGTGAAGTGCGTCCTGCTTACCTGCACCTGTGACGGCAACAACAATCTTCTTTGAGCGAGCAAGCCCAGCTTCGGTAACAGTCAGGCGCCAACCACGCTCCGGCCAGTCTACTGCTGCAAAGTTTTCGTCTATCCCTGAACCGATAAGCGAACATCCAGGAAAAAGGGAGGCCGTATGACAATCATCTCCCATGCCTAGAAAACAGACATCAAACCCCTTATCCCTAGAAGCTTGCTTATCCCACTGGTCGTTAACGTTCTTGGCAGCGTTATCAGGCGTAAGCAATGTTGGCCAAGGCCAGCGATTTGCTCGTGGCACTTTTAGGGGGTTCAGCATCATACGAGCAGCATTCCCAAAATTACTATCGGGACTGTCCTGAAGTACATGGCGTTCGTCACTCGTTGTCCAGCGGCACTGGAAAGATATGAGCGGTGACATTACATCATTATCCGCACACCACTTATAAAAAGCTTTAGGCGTAGAACCGCCACTAAGGCCGATGCGGGCAAGATTCTCATCCTTATTGAGAACACCCTCTTCAATTGCGCCAAGCATCCAGGCATAAATCTCTTCATCGGTACCAATGTATACCTCACCGTAGTCTGTTGATAAATTTCTCATAATAGGCTCCCTAATTCATAAGAAAAATCTACCTCGATGACAAACCATTTAAGGAAGCCTATACCAGTAATATGTTTCCCTCAAAAACAAACTCCGCCACCCCGCAAACCCAAGACCCTAGGGGGTGTCTGGGACGGGCTAAACGCAGTGGTTTTGGATGAAGGGAGGATTGATTGAGCAGGAGCCTATGTTCAAATAGGTGACTGATCGATCAATTCTCCCTTCGCCAAAATAGCCCGTCCCAGACACCCCCTAGAAGAAGAATGCTTCGGCTAGTGCTACTTCCGGTGAAAGATATTCTAGGGCGTTCACAAAGTGGATGGGGCCCTGCCCCCAATCAGCCTCGAAGTGAGAAGTGAGTGTTTCGCGGTTGTAGCTCCAGGTGAAACCTTTGCTACCTTCAGCATACTCCCACTCAATAGCAAGCGTACCGCCCCCTGGCCATACTTGATCCTTGAGAACGTAAGAAACGTCCTTAGCGCCACATTCGACGAGGCATTCTTTTTGCCAACGAAGCAAGCTTGACGCCTCGGAATGATGATTCGGTGCGTAAAAAACGCGGACCTCTTTAAGCCCTTCAGCCATAAGAGAGGAATCGTAAGAACCTAAAAATCGGCCAATGCATTGACGAAGAGGAAGGACCCGCGAATCTGCAATATCTGAAACACGAGAAGGATTGGGCCACTGAATCTTGCGATAGGAATCTCCCTCTAAGTGTGAGTCATAAACAATAGTTGAAGCAGAGCGCAGCATAGGGAGGTAATTATCCTGAACTGCCTGCGATGGCACACGGTGAAACCAGTAATAAAGTGGCAAATCGCTATGAACCCAAAGGGATAGCTGATCCTCGATAAAGGCTACTTCACTTAAGGGATACCCCAAGGCTATTGCCTCGCAATAACACTTATCACGCAATGTCTCCCCGATATAGCACTGGCAAAAGAGCTTTGCATCGAGCGGCGTATCACTTGTTGCAGAACGCTCAGGACACAAAACAACGACACGGCATGGGTACCTGCGGGCAAACCGCATAGCGACCTCAAACCGAGCACGTGCATCGGCTAACTCTGTCTCGACACCGAAATGAAGCACCACCGTCATCTGGCATGCCCTTGAATCGGAGGGGGATGGGCCCCCACCCTCTTGCTGTGGCTGCCACATATCAGAAAGAACGCGGTTTACCTCAGAAACGGGCATCATTGCCCCAGGGATGACGTCAAAAAGTGTAGATTGCATTTAAAATATCTGTGCTGCGCTGAGTGCGCGATTAAAGTGTGGGCTTACGCCACTCATGGTGATTGCGCCATAAAAGGCGATCAGAACCTGTTGGCCCCCAAGAACCTGCTGGATAGCTTTCAAGGCCACGACATCCTGATTTCTCCCAAAAATCAAGGATTGGCGTAAAGAGCTTCCAAGACGCCTCCGTCTCGTCTCCACGAATGAAAAGCGTGCCATCTCCAATCATGGCATCAAGAATGAGACGCTCGTAAGCCTCAGGCGTATCGGAACCAAAGGTGGTCGCATAACGGAAGTGCATTTTTACCGGCTGCGTCCGCGTCTCTAGGCCTGGGACCTTCGAGTTCATGAGAAGCGTGGACCCCTCATCCGGCTGGATCTGCATAACAAGCGTATTGGGAGCAAGATCAAAGCGGGTACTATCACTAAAGAGAATGCCTGGAGGGCGCTTAAATTGGACAGCAATTTCACTTACGCGACGCGCCATACGTTTCCCTGAGCGAATATAAATAGGCACTCCCTGCCAACGCCAGTTTTCAATAGAAAGCTTCAAGGCTGCATACGTTTCGGTACAGGATTTTTCTGCAACCCCCTCCTCATCGAGGTAGCCAGGGACCTTATTCCCTTGAATGAGCCCCTCAGAGTAATGAGCGCGGACAACTTCTGAACGATCCGGATCAAGATTGATGGGACGAATTGCCTTTAGAAGCTTCACCTTCTCATCCCGAATATCTTCTGGATCGAGGGACACAGGAGGCTCCATCGTCATCAGACTAAGAAGCTGCATCGTGTGGTTTTGAATCATGTCGCGCAAGGCTCCACTCTTCTCATAATAACCCGCACGCGTGCCCACACCTAAATCTTCAGCTACAGTGATCTGAATACAATCTACATAACGGAAATTCCAAATAGGCTCAAAAATGGCATTAGCAAAACGCTGAACGAGCAAATCCTGAACCGTCTCTTTGCCTAAATAATGATCAATACGGTAAACTTGCTTTTCGTCAAAATGCTGACGAATAATGCAGTTAAGCTCACGCGCAGAATCTAAATTGCGACCAAACGGCTTTTCGATAATGATTTTCGAAGCAATAGGCTCTCCTTTATTGCGGCCCGCAAGACCACTTGCCCCTAAATTCTCCAAAATGGGCTTAAAGACTGTAGGAGGCGTGGAAATATAAAAAAGTAACTGAACATCACGCCCAAGCTTCGACTCAAGTGCGTCGATCTTCTTGGCGAGAGCCTCAAATGCTGACAAATCATCATAACCTCCAGCGTGATAAGTGACATTATCCTTGAGGCCACCCCAAAGGTCTTCACGCAAAGGACGACGCGAATGCTCGCCAATATCACCTTCTGCCATCGAGCGGAATTCCTCATCGGGAATATCTTTCCGGCCAAAACCGATCAAATAAAAGTCATTAGGCAGAAGATTGTCCATCCCGAGGTTGTAAATAGCGGGAATGAGCTTTCGGGCAGTAAGGTCCCCTGATGCACCAAAAATAACAATTGCCGTTGGGGGAGCGCCCCTGTGCTTACTTAGACCTTTAAGAAATGGATGTGAACCTGCGGAATCCATGAGCGGATTGTTTTGTGATTAATGTGAAAATAACCCAAAAAGTAGCATCAAAAATGCTTGGGAAACAAAGGAACGTTTGGGTAATGGAAAATTCTAACAACTTCTCCGGTATTGCCAAGTCTTACTTCGACAACATCGAAACGGACGGTCCTCGGTTTCTGAGAGAGCTTTTTCAAATAAGCCCTAAATGCACGGAGTAAGGCCTGTTTTTTGCGTGCGTTAACTGCATGATATCCAGAAACAAGCGCATCTTCACTGCGTGTTTTTACCTCAACACACACAAGTACAGAACCATCACGGCAAATAAGATCAAGCTCATCCCTGCCCGCACGCCAATTTTGAGCTAACACAGTGAACCCCTTCTCTTTTTTGAGAAAGCGAGCAGCATGGCGCTCCCCGCGGTCACCCCGTTCTTTTTGAATAGAGACAGAAGCTGTCTTACGGAAACGGCTAAAAAACATCCGAAACCGGCCTAACACCCTATCCTAAATAATATCAGAATAGTCTGCTGCACTCATTAAGCCCTCGACCGCACTTGCTGCATCATCAAGCTTAACTTTAACAAGCCACCCTTCACCATAAGGATCGTCATTGACCTGCTCAGGGCTGGCATCAAGCGCTTCATTGATCGCTACGACTTGACCGGAAACAGGCATATAAAGATCAGAAGCTGCCTTAACTGACTCAACAACTCCAAACGTGTCTCCGACTGAAACCTGAGCATCCACTTCTGGAAGCTCGACAAAGGTAATGTCGCCGAGGCTTTGCTGCGCGTGATCGGTGATGCCGATGAGCGCGTGGTCGCCCTCAATCTTCAGCCATTCATGGTCTTTGGTGTAGTGTAAATTATCTGGAGTATTACTCATAGCTATTCTGTTTTTTCTTGGTGTAAGGGAGGAGACTTGATCTCCAAGGGGATAGACCGCTTGCGCACCTTAACACAAAGATGATTAATATCACCCTGGTCGAGCCGAACTAAAGCACTACCAATGGGCTGATGAAGCATCGGGGAAAGTGAACCAGAAACGACCTCACCTACAATGGCCTCTTCGGTCCAAATAGGAACGCCTTCACGGGCAATACGACGGTCATCCAGAATAAAGTGGATAATCTTTTGCTTGAGACCCTTTTTCTTCTGAGCTTCAAGAGCAGACTTTCCAATAAAGTCTTCCTTGTCGAACTTAACCGTCCACTCTAAGCCAGCTTCAAGGGGATTAATCGTGTCGCTGATTTCATGGCCATAAAGCGGATACCCTGCCTCTAAGCGAAGGCTATCACGCGCACCAAGGCCAACAAGACGCAACCCTAAAGGTGTCCCCGCCTCAAGGATAGATTCTGCGAGAAACTCAGCTTTATTGGGTGCACAAAAGATCTCGACCCCGTCCTCGCCCGTATAACCGGTACGGCAAATGATTGCAGGAACGCCAGCAATTGGCACTTTCACGAAAGCAAAACGCTTCAAGGACTGAAGATCCTCAGAAGTCAGGCAATTAAGAATGGTAAACGCACGAGGGCCCTGAAGGGCAAATTGGGTATAATCGTCCGAAACATCCTCAACCGTACAGTCAAAAGAGGCCGCATGCTCCTGGAGCCATGCCATGTCCTTATCCTTGTTGCCTGCATTAATACAAAGGAAAAATTCGTTATCATCCATGCAGTAGATGATGAGATCGTCAACCACACCTCCTTTGGGGGTGCACATGAGCGTGTACTTTGCACGACCCGGCTTCATCTTGGTGAAGTCATTGGTCATTACGTGGTTAACAAACTCCCTGGCCTGAGGCCCTGTTACCCGGGCTTCGCCCATGTGGCTCACGTCAAAAAGACCCGCTCTGAGTCGCACCGCACGGTGCTCCTCGAGAATGCTCGTGTACTGTACCGGCATTTCCCAACCGGCAAAGGGCACGAACCGAGCGTCGTGTTTTGCGTGAAAGTCGTACAGTGAAGTCCGCTTTAGAGCTGCCATAGTTTGAATGAATGTTATGGATGCATTTCGGCGAGTCGATAAAAAACACATTGAAATAGATCACTTCTGTGGTAAGAATAGTAGTAGACCCGGATGATAGCCTTATTTCTTGCCATTCTTTTCACGCTCGGCGTGTCTGCTTTTTGTTCCCTGCTTGAGGCTTTCATCCTCAGCACAACAACAGCCGAAATCGAGTCCCTCAAACAATCCTCACCTAAAAAAGGTGCTCTGCTCGAGACCTTTAAGGAAGACATTGAGGAGACGAGCTCGGCCATTCTAGCGCTCAACACCATTGCCAACACACTGGGCGCTGTAATTGTTGGGGGTCTTGCAGCTCATGTATTTGGTGATGGAAAATTACTATACACCTCCCTCAGCCTAACCTTTGGGATTCTCATCTTCTCGGAAATCCTCCCTAAGAACATCGGCGTCATTTACCGCCCAAGACTCCAAAAACACCTCGTTTACCCACTTTCCTGGGTGCGCCTCATCGCAAGCCCCATTTCTCGCCTATGCAAGGTCACTATCAAAATCTTCCTCCGACGCGACCCCGCCCAAGACAATTCCGACGAAGAAATCATCCTCTTGGCCCACAAAAGCGCCAAGGAAGGAACGCTCTCCCGCGAAGAGCGTGACATGATCACCAACACGCTTAGTCTCGACGATGTCTTCGTCCACGAGATCATGACACCTCGCACCGTAGTCACCGCCTGGGATGAAAACCGCACACTTACTAATATTTTTGAAGAATATACAACCATCCCCTTTGCCAGAATCCCCATTTTTGAGGATAATATTGACAACTGCAAAGGCCTCGTTCGGCGTAAAGACCTCTTAAAGGCCAAAGCCAACAACCAGGACTCGATGAAGCTCTCCGAGTTCATTCAGCCCATCATTTTCATTCCAGGCAACGGAGCGATTGTCCACGCCCTAAAAGAATGCCTCAAGCATCACCAACAGCTTGCAATTGTCGTTGATGAATACGGATCAATGGCGGGTGTTGTCACACTTGAAGACATCATGGAACTTATTCTAGGCCAAGAAATTTTTGAAAAAGACGATGTTGCTATCGATATGCGTGAATTTGCACGAAGCAAACACGCCCGCGAAGCCAAAAACCAAGACAACTCCATTCAATGACCCCTACTTTAGCCCACTGGGTACACAACCTTGACCCTTTTGTCCTGCGATTTCCTGAGTCTTTCCCCGTAGAGGGCGTTCGCTGGTACGGGCTCGCATACCTACTTGGCTTTCTGGCAGCCATGTACCTCCTCCACATTTACCACAAACGTGGCCACTCTCCCTTTGATAACGAAGAGCAAACAACACTCATTACTGCCCTCATTCTTGGAGTCATCCTCGGAGGACGCCTCGGGTATATGCTCCTTTACGATCTACACGACTTTATCCGCAATCCCCTTTTGTTTTTTCAATTCTGGAATGGCGGCATGGCTAGTCACGGCGGCTTTGTGGGTGTATTTATTGCCATTATATGGTTCTCAAACCACACACATCACTCATTTTGGGTAACCGCAGATGTTTGCGTAACGCTCGCACCTCCAGGATTCCTACTCGGGCGCCTTGCTAACTTCATCAACGGAGAGCTCTGGGGCACCGTATCAAACCTTCCTTGGGCAGTCATATTCCCATCAAGCGCAAATGTCCCTGGAATCCCCCCAGAGTATATAGCACCGCGCCACCCTTCTCAAATATACGAAGCCATACTCGAAGGATTAATCCTCCTCATTTACACCCAATGGCGCTTCTGGCATTTCAAAGACCGCAAACCTGGCACGCTTTCAGGGGAATTCCTGCTTGGCTACGCGCTGCTGCGCATCCTAGGAGAATCCTTCCGCGAGCCCGATGCTGCGCTCATACTAGGCCTTAGCCGAGGAATTTTTTATTCCGCCTTCATGGGCATCGCAGGCATTATCATAATATGGGCAGTAAACAGACCTGCCCACACTCCCGCAAGCAAGTGCTAAAAAAAATAGGCAAACAGTTAAGTTTGCCTATAAAAAAACGATTTCCTATCGCTGCTCTTATCTGAACAAAAGTACAGGTACGTGACACCGGCGAATGAGATCCGTTGTTGTGCTACCAATAATCAAGTAACGAATACGACTGTGGCCATAAGCGCCCATGATCAACATATCCATTGACTCAGACTCAACATAATCGCCAATAACCGTTTCAGCAACACCGGTAAGCATCTGGCTATGTGCCTTTATACCCGTTTTACTTAAGAATGCTTCAGCATCTTGTAAGTGTTTAGCTGCTTCTGCTTCCTCTCTACCTTCATCAACGGTAATAACATGAAGATCCAAATTATTTAAGGTTTTCGATTTAGCTAGAAAATCAAGCGCCTTTTTACAGCTCGCACTACCATCATAAGCAAACAAAACCTTCTTCGGCTCCTTAAATGAACGAGACGTAACCAAGCAAGGTTTTGCACTAGCACGCACAACACGCTCCATCATTGAGCCCAAATGCTCCGTTGCAAAATTCGCATTTTCACCACGCTTACCAAGCATGATTAAATCAACTTCTGAGTCATTTTCCTCAAGCTCGAGAACACGATCGACAAGAAGCCCCTTATGGTGATGGAAACTCACGCGATCCTCGAGACCTGCTTCCTTGAAAAACGCAAGCGTCCCTGCCTTGATGAGCTCTGCTTTTTGGTCTTCCATTTCTTGAATCTGACTAAGCATGCCTTGGTACGGCTGAATACCCATACTTCCGCTTAAGTCTGCAACCACGGAAAGCTCAAACTGGCGTAGATCAGAAACATACATAGCCTCGATACTTGCCCCGGTGCACTTAGAGAGCCAGGCCGAGTAACGGCAGCACTCTTCAGAGTAAGGGGACCCATCAGTACACACTAAAATCTTTTTCATATATTTAGTTCAGTTATAGGATTAGCAAACAACTTGAGCCTAAGCAGCAGACCATAAAAAAGCAAGGGGTTAGCTTTAGAAAGCACTGTAAAAACGCCGAATGTAACAGACTGTTGATAAAGCTCAAAGCGAAGCGGTTTTGGATGAAGCTGGCTTTGGCCGAGAATCGTGGAAACGTAAGCTTATCATGAATATAAGTGCGTCCCGCGAAAGTCGAGGACAAGGCCAGGTTCGTCAAAAGTGGGCTTCATCAACGGGCTGGTTAAATGACAGTATTATCAGGAATAACACCATTCTTACCGATAACAACAACCCCGTCCCTTACGCAAACAGCTCCCTCAGAATACCCATCTGGCTTACCTTCGGGAGAAATGACAACATTGTTTCCAATGCGAGCGTTTTTATCAATGATGGCATTAGCTATTCTACAATTACGGCCAATACCGACAGGAGGCTCTTCAGGATCATTCGCGCGAGCGAGCTCATCCAAGGTCTGGTAGTGATCTGCCCCCATCATGACAACATTCTCAAGGCGACTTCCCTCGTTAATAAATGAACGCACTCCGATCACACAACGGCGCAAAATAGCATCCGAAATAATGCATCCATCAGAGACAATACAACACTTCGCATTGCACCCATTGAGCTTAGACGCAGGCAAATAACGAGGCCGAGAAAAAACAGGATTATGTTTATCAAAAAAGTTAAATGGAGGCACAGGGTCCGTAAGCATAAGATTTGCCTCAAAAAAGGACCGAATCGTCCCAATATCCTCCCAGTAACCATCAAAAATGTAGGCCTGAAGCTTTGCCTTTCCTAACAGGCCGGGAATAATTTCTTTGCCAAAATCTGCAGCAGGTGTTTCGAGGGATTCCCGAAGCGTTTTCCCGTTGAAAACATAAATCCCCATGGACGCTAGGCAGTATTCTTTTCCTGCCTTAGGATGGCTCATTTTTGAGCGCAGCGCCTTATCAATCACAAGTGGGTTCACCTCACTCACATCAGTGGGTTTCTCAACAAAGGCCTCAATATGACAATCATCAGCAACAGCCATCACCCCATACCCCGAAACCTCCTCTTTATCAATGGGTTGAGCTGCAACCGTCACCTCTGCTCCACTCTGAACGTGATTTTCGATGATTTTTGAAAAATCCATTCGGTACAACTGATCTCCCGATAAAATGAGAAACAAATCATCATCACCGCCATTAAAATGCTGCAAATTCTGGCGCACAGCATCTGCAGTACCCTGATACCAATGCCCCCCAGACTCCGTTTGCTCGGCAGAGAGGATATCCACAAAACCGCGCCCAAAAGGGTCAAACTTAAAGGTTTCCTGGATATGACGATGAAGTGAAGCCGTGTTAAACTGAGTCAGGACGTAAATTTGATTATAGCCCGAATTGATGCAATTACTGAGAGGTATATCAACGAGGCGATATTTGCCTGCGAGCGGCACTGCTGGCTTGCAGCGCGAGCTAGTAAGAGGATGTAAACGCGTGCCGCGCCCTCCTCCCATAATGATGGATATGACTTTTTGCATGGATGGGGTTATTAGTCTAGAAAAGTCATTTTACTTGATCCCACCCCCCATTGACGAGTATTTTCAACAGTAAATGTGTGGAATTGTCGCTTATATAGGAAAGAACTCGGCTAGCCGGGTTATCATTGAAGGACTCAAGCGCCTCGAATACCGAGGTTATGACTCTTCAGGCCTGTCCGTCTGGAAAAATAACACCCTAGAAACCATCAAGAAAACAGGCCGCGTTGAAGCACTCGACCGGGCCGTCACCCAATCCAAGCTCGATGGGCACCTCGGCGTTGGCCATACCCGCTGGGCAACCCATGGTAGCGTTACGGAAGAAAACGCCCACCCACACCTCAGCAGCGACGGAAAAATCACCCTCGTGCACAACGGCGTAATTGAAAACTACGAGCAAATCAAAAAATTCCTCATTGAACAGGGTTATAGCTTCTCCTCAGAAACGGACACCGAAACGCTCGCAAACCTCGTTGCCTACCATTATAAGAAAGAACCTGAGTCCAACGGCGAAAATCGCTTTTTCAGAAGCGTCCAAAAAAGCCTTCATCACGTACAGGGCACCTACGGAATCGCTGTCATCTGTGAAGATTATCCCAATGATCTCATCGGAGCACGTCACGGCTCGCCCCTCATTCTTGGCCTCGGAGACAACGAAAACATCCTTGCAAGCGATGTTTCTGCCCTCGCCATGCACACACAAAACGTCGTCTACCTAAACGACGGCGAAGTTGCCCACCTAACCGACAAAAATTTCAGCATCGCCACCATTCGCGATGAAAACGTTGAAGCTATCGTCCAAAAAGTAGACTGGGACATCGAGGAATCTGAATTAGGCGACTTCAGCCACTTCATGGAGAAAGAAATTTTCGACCAAGTCCAATCCCTAGAAAACGCCATGCGTGGCCGTTTCTCTGACGATGGCAGTACAGCAAAGTTTGGTGGACTTAACATCACGCCACAAGACCTCCGCCAGGTAGACCGTATTCTATTTTGTGGCTGCGGAACCGCATGGCACGCCTGCATGGTCGCAGAGTATCTCATCGAACGCTTTGCCCGCATCCCCGTTGAAGTCGAGTACGCCTCTGAATTTCGCTACCGCAACGCTCCCCTGGACAAAAACACACTCGTTTTTGTAATGAGCCAATCCGGCGAAACAATCGACACGCTCGCAGCTCTACGCGAAAGCAAACGTAAAGGCTACCGCACCCTAGCAATTACCAATGTTGTAGGCTCCACCATCGCACGTGAAGCAGATGGAGGCATCTATCAACACGCTGGCCCAGAGATCGGTGTTGCCTCAACCAAGGCCTTCACCTCCCAAGTCATGATTGCAGCCATGATGGCCCTTTACCTCGGCCGCCTACGCGACATGAGTTTCACGGACGGTGTCAACTTTGTCAAAGCACTCAAGCAAGTACCAGAGCAAGTTGCACAAGTACTTAAGCAATGCGACAAGATCAAAACCATCGCAAAAAAGTACGCCCACTACGAAGACTTTCTTTTCCTCGGACGCCAGAGCATGTTCCCTATTGCACTGGAGGGATCCCTCAAGCTTAAAGAAATTTCCTACATCCACGCAGAAGGCTATCCTGCTGCCGAGATGAAACACGGGCCAATCGCGCTCATTTGCCCTGAATGCCCGAGCCTATTCCTTGCTCCCCAGGAAGAAGTTTTCCACAAGACCCTGGCAAACATCCAAGAGGTCAAGGCCCGCAAAGGCCCGATTATCGCGGTGTCCTCCGAAGGGAGTGATTTCCCTAAGGACTTGGCCGACGATCTCATCCTCATCCCGGATGCGCATCCGGCCGTACAGCCAATCTTAACAAGCATCCCCGTTCAGCTGCTCTCCTATTACATTGCCGTTGAGCGCGAGTGCGACGTCGATAAACCACGCAACCTGGCAAAGTCAGTGACGGTAGAGTAACGCTCAAGCTACTCACGCAGAACAGGATACAAAAACAGGGAAATCCATCAAGGATCTCCCAATGCTTAGTGTTGCTAAAACGCAAGGGCCCTGCCATAATTTTCGAGCAGCGGTATTGACGCTCAAACACCCCCTATGCCCCCACCCAAAAAGAAAACAGCAAAGAAGAAATCTCCTGCGCGCAAGCCGGTGAAGAAGGCTGTTGTGAAAAAGAAGAGCCCTCGGAAAAAAGCTATTAAAAAAGCGGTCAAGAAGATTGCCAAAAAGAAAACCGCCAAGAAAAGCCCAGCAAAGAAAAAGGTTGTCAAAAAAGTGGCCAAGAAAGCCACAAAGAAGGTCGCCCCCAAAGCACCCCCTGCTACCAAGAAGTCAAAAAAAACAGAAGCGCCTGAGAGCAAAGGACGAAAAGCCCCTCCAGCGATCATAACCTCCTCATCAGGAGGTAGTGGTGAAATCAGCGCAGTCAACCTCTACTATAAAAACATCAGCCAAGTAGAGCTCCTCTCCCCCAAAGAAGAGATCGACCTAGCTGCACGCATCAAAAAAGGGGACGACAAAGCCCGGGACCTCATGATCAGGGCGAACCTGCGCCTTGTTATTAAAATTGCCCACAACTACAACTATATGGGCCTCTCCCTCCCCGACCTCATCAGCGAGGGAAACATGGGCCTCATGAAAGCCGTGGAGCGGTTTGACCCGAAAAAAGGAGGCAAGCTTAGCACCTACGCAGCCTGGTGGATCAAGCAATCCATCAAACGGGCCCTATCAAACCAGGCAAAAACCATTCGCCTCCCCATTTATCTGGTCGATAAAATTTCAAAGATGCGAAAAGCTGTTTCTCAATTTGAGGAGGAATTCAAGCGCGAGCCCGCCAATGAGGAAATCGCCGCATTAATGAATATTTCGATCAGGAAGGTCGTCATCCTTAAAGCCGCCTCAAAACGCACCCATTCGCTCAACGCTCCAATCCAAGGGGACGAAGGCGAGAAAAAAGAATACAGTGATATTGTCGGCGACGAAAACACCCCCACCCCATCGGAACGTTTTGAAGACAAGGCGCTCATCAAGGATCTGCACTCCATTTTCGACCGCATAAAACCCAGAGATGCCGAGGTCATAAAAATGCGCTTTGGAGTCGGCTATCCCGAGCCCATGACTCTCGACGAAGTAGGCAAACACCTCGAAATCACTCGAGAGCGCGTACGACAAATCCAAGAGTCTGCCATTCGTCAAATCCGCACCTTCATGCAAGAAATGGAATCGCCCCTTACAGCTGAGGCGATGCAGTCTCTCGAAGAGGAGAAGATGAAAATGCAGGCCCTTCAGGAATTCATCGAATCACAGGCCGAAGCGCCTGAGAATATTTCGGACTCCAAGGAATAAACTAAACAAGATATCGAGCCCATCAAAGGTCAACGCACCCAACATCCCTCGCCCCCGAAAAGCAACACCCCGAGGAATGATGTCTTTCCCCATCCTCCCCACAGCGACCTTAAAGGCTACCCATCCCGTGAACCGTTCGTTTTCCTCTGGATGCTTATCTAGATAAATGAGGGTTGAACGGCGCTGCTGCCAAAAACGCTTCCAGGTAGTGAGCTTCCTCCAGGGGTGACAGACCCGGGCCGCCTGAACGAAGAC
>Ga0316204_10007662_pt1 | contig 15603 bp, 11 predicted proteins | sample 6monrhotite_MG_2_FD_205661 | JGI IMG/M metagenome (GOLD analysis project Ga0316204, IMG submission 205661) | Microbial mat bacterial communities from mineral coupon in-situ incubated in ocean water Damariscotta River, Maine, United States -... | ecosystem: Environmental > Aquatic > Marine >... | reverse complement strand
AGAGCGATGGCTATGAGTTCGGGAACACCGAGGGATTTGTTACGTTTTCTATGACATGAGACATTATCTATTGTTGTGATTTTCATCTGTTTTCTTTCTTCTGCGGTAAACTTCGTACATTTTAGCACCGCCTCTCTTTAGTATTGATGATTATGGTGTCAAGTCTTGAAACAAAAAGATAGTGGTACAGTTAATGACCTGATGGAGTGAGGGAAGCGTGAGCACGGGTTGTCAATGATCTTTAGTTGCGGTAGGTCTAGGTTTTAGGCTGATCCCTTAGTGCAGGGATCAAGCGGGTTTTACTTGTGGGCGATCGGTTTTTCGGTAAACAGGTAGTCTTTGAGCTCTTTGTCCATAGTCGGATCCTTGCGGCGGATCCACTCAAGTACCATTGCCGCATGTTCTTTTTCTTCATCGCGGTTATGCTCCAAGATCGCTCTTAGCTCATTGTCTTTACACGCATCGACTCTCTGGTTATACCAGTCAACAGCTTCCAGTTCTTCCATCAGAGATGTTATTGCACGGTGCATATCTCTTGTCTCATCCGTGAGTTCGTCTATCGGTTCATGATAACCTTCGTTAGCCATTTTAATCTCCTTGTAAATTTAAATTCTAGATACATACTGTGAGGTCCAAAAACTGAACATCGAGACATTCTATTCAACACCGCCTTAATCGGCCAAGACCTAAACATAGCAGTCTGATCGATTAACCGTAGATTAAAATTTTAGATTTTCTGTCACTTATTTTATAAAGAGGACTACACTCTAGCCTCTAATCTCTCTTGCACAATCCGGTTTCTTTCCAAGGAACCGTTGCATACCAAACAGTCTTTACGCTACCGTTTCAAAACCTTTATCGATCCACTCCACAATGCCCCCATCAAGTTCGTAGACATTTTTGTATTTTAGGCGCAGGCCGAGCAGTTCACCTACATTTTTGGTACGGTTGGCATGGGCGCAGACGAGGATAAAAGGCTCTTCCTTCTCCTTGACCACCTTCGTAAACTCTGCCAAGAATGCATCCACATCGTACTGTCCCATCTCGTCAAAGAAGGTGATCTTGTGGCTGCCTTCTATAACACCCGTCTGCGCCCATTCGTCGGCTCTGCGGATATCGATGATGTGATAGCCCTCCGCCTGTTTCCTGATAAACTCTTCTGAGGAGAGGGACTTGAACGGTCCAAAATTTAACATCTGTTTCCTTTCTTATCTGTCTTCATGATCTTAATAACCTAAGCCATCTTCGCTTTGGTGTACTTTTTTGTCAACCTGCAATAATCGTAAAAATCGCTTAGCATCAGATAGCGGATCTCTACGTCTTCAAATTTTTTCTTTAAGATCACATGACCTTGCAAATAGAGTCTCACGTCGTTTTGAAACTTTTTTGGACACTCAAGTTTTTCGGCCTTCAACGATGAAAAACACTCTAAAAAATCATAAAAAAGTTTTGTCACTATCTCTTCTTTTTCCTGAGACCTCTCTGAAAAAAAATCCGTTGTTTTTTAAACGCCTCACAAATACTTACCAAGCATGGATTCATCCTCTACTCCTGTATAGTTTTGAAAGGTATACAAGTTTTGTGCTCGATAAAAGTTGCTTGACCCCTTTTAATGCGATTGACATTTTATTCGCTAAACTGTTTATGATATAAAATTAATACTTGTTAGATAGAATTTCAACAGAAGCCTAAAGGGATTATCTTCTTATATGAAACAAAAAGGGAAATTATGAGCGTCACAAACTATGTTATAAAAACATCACTATTATTCGTTGTATTGATTATAGTGCTTAAAGTTATCTCTACACTGATCGGCTTTAAAACTAATCCTAGCATCGATATTGTGGTGCTATTGATACTGTTACGTCAATATGGTATCCAGTTTGGCCTTGCCAACAATGCAATGATCAAAGGCAAGCTTTTTTGGACACTATATGCATCTTTTGTGGGCGTGTATCTAACCTATAAAATACTATTATTTGTCGCCGCCTCGGCATTGATTCCGCTTAGTATGCATCAGATACTTGTTCAACTATCAATTGATGCAACAATGAGTTTACTGTTTACACCGCTTTCATTGGCACTCACTAATCGGGCCATTACCAAAGCAACCAATGAAAAACCGCAACCTGTTAAAGTCTATTCTGTCACTGATGCTGTAAGTGCAGAAGATATTATCAAGCACCTGAAAAATAACAATATCGAAGCTTTCAGTGATTCAGTTCATTTACATGGCGATCCATTACTGGGAGCTATTTCGCAAAATGGTGTCGATATTCTACTGCGGAATCCAGAAGATCATCAGCTAGCACTTGAAAATATTGAGACTTATTTTAAACAGATTGAAAACCAAGAACCTTGGGAGTGTCCCTCATGTGGTGAAGAAAATGAAGGATCATTTGAAGTATGTTGGAAATGCCAAGCTGGACGCTAACTCAAAGACAGATAAGTCAAAAGAGATTCATCTGACCCCTTTTTTTCTTTAAAAAAGGACATTGTGTCTACTATTACGTAAATCAACAAATAGGAAGACACTTTCTAAAGAAACTTTTCCCTTTGGAAAACCGCCATGGCTAGTTTTGTCCTGATATTGGATATTTACGGACAAAAAGGACATCAAATATTCTATTACTGCAGTGCAAACCTCTATAAACAAGTGAATATATTTCACTTTGAAATACTTTTGTTAAATAGGAGGAGATTTTCTTATTCCACTAATAATGTTATTTAAGGTTGTTTTCTATAATATGTCCTCCTATAAAGAGTTATGTACCACTTAAAGGAAAAATGTGTTTACTAGAGAATGTCCATGTTGCAATAAAAAAATATCTTTAATTGATTTTTTAAAAGTAACACCAAATGGATCTCAAAATGAAGTATATGACATTACATGTAAAAAATGTAATGCTTTACTTATTTCTAAAAAAACATTTGGAAAATTCATGATTGTATTTTGGGTAATATTGCTTGCCCAGCCATTTTTAGTCATGGCAATAAAAAAGTTTATATCAAAAGATGAGTTTTACTACTATGTTTCACTACTCGCTGTTGAATTTGGTATATTAATGCTTGTTTCACTTTTAGTGTTATTTCATAATGTAGTATCAAAAAATTATATTTGTAAGAACACAGATGTTAATTAGAACTCAGGACCACTGTTACATAACAAGTACGCGGAGCCAATACGAACCCGCGAGCGGTTTTGCATTGGCTCACGACAAACGTTACTCTCACCCGCTTTGCTAACCCCCAAAAGTAAAACTATCAATCCTGTGAGCCTCTCCAACAGGCTTGTTGTAAAGTTTTCCGTCAAAGGTATTGAGCGCACTCACCATCACAGGCATATATTCACAGACATCTTCCCCACCGTACTTGGCCAAAGCCTTTACGTAAGGCAGCGTTGCGTTAGTCAGCGCATAGGTCGAGGTACGCGGATATGCACCGGGCATGTTGGCTACGCAGTAGTGGACTATCCCTTCTTCTATGAAAGTCGGGTCGGTATGTGTCGTCGCATGAGAGGACTCAAAACATCCGCCCTGATCGATGGACACATCGACTAGGACCGAGCCTTTTTTCATGCGCTTAAGCATATCTCTGGTGATCAGTTTGGGTGCTTTTGCTCCGGGGATAAGTACCGTCCCTATGACGATATCACAGCTTGGAAGCAGATTGGCTATGGTTCCTGCAGAACTGTACATGGTCGCGACATTTGCAGGCAATACGTCATTGAGATAATGCAGTCGTGCCGTGTTGATATCAAAGATCGTCACATCCGCTCCCAAGCCTGCTGCGATCTCAGCGGCACACTTTCCTGCCACACCACCGCCGAGCACCATCACCTTGGCTCTGTGCGTTCCAACAACACCGCCTGCAAGTATTCCGCTTCCGCCGTGATAGCGTCCCAGATGTACCGCACCCATCAGAGCAGCCATCTTCCCGGCCACCTCGCTCATCGGCTCGAGAAGAGGAAGACGTCTGTCTATCTCCAGAGTCTCATAGGAAAAAGCCCGTATGCCCTTTTCCAACAAGAACCGTGTCTGCTTCTCATCTGCCGCAAGGTGCAAGTAGGTAAACAGGGTCTGGTTTTCTTTGAACAGCTCATATTCGACGGCGATAGGCTCTTTGACTTTGACGATCATCTCTGCTGCCGCATAGACTTCTTTGGCCGAGCTGAGCAGAGTACCCCCTGCTTCGATGTAATCCTCATCTGAAAAGCCACTCCCCTCGCCTGCACGCATCTGCACATAGATACTATGGCCCGCTTTGACAAGTTCTTTTACCCCTTCGGGGGTGATGGAGACTCTATACTCTTCTGTCTTGATCTCTTTTGGTATTCCAATCGTCATGAGAACTCCTTAAATAGTATGCATGATATTTTTCATTATAGTAATTGTATTTGTGTTAATTTTATCTATGAAATTTCTATTAATGTGCAGTTTCAGCAAGCCATATAGACAGAACACACAGCTTGTTCTACGCCTAAGATGAGCCAACGATCATTCGATTTACTTGCAACACGAGTACTATTTAAATGGTGATTATAAATTGCCCATTTCTTTAACATAAACAGGCCACTAAATGCTACAATACTGTAATAAATGAAAAAACAGACTAAGGGTATGCCTATGCTAGAAAAGTCAACCGAACTGCAAAAAAAATTCTGGGAGATCTTTGATAAACAAGACAGATCAAAAATCGACGAATTTAAAGTGTTCATGGATAAGTTTGCCGTCAATTTCAATCTTTACAAAGATGGTAACTTTATAGAGCAGTCGCTGCCTTTTGACGTGATACCGCGTATTATTTCCAAAAATGAGTTTGCTACGATTGAAAAAGGTCTACAGCAAAGGGTCCATGCCTTAAACCTTTTTCTAGAAGACTTGTATACCGATGCCAAGATCGTTAAAGACGGGATCGTGCCTCAGGAGTTTGTCGAACAGGCAAGCGGTTACTTAAAAGAATTTGTCGGTTTCTCGCCGTCAAAGAAGATCAGAGCACATATCAACGGTATCGACCTTGTCAAAGATTCAGCTGATGACCAATGGGTAATCTTAGAAGACAACCTAAGGGTCCCAAGCGGTTCAAGCTATCCTTTGTCGATTCGTGACACCTACAGAAAGATCTATCCCGAGTTTTTTGAAACGCTTAAGATCGAACCGATCAAACAATATCCAAAGTTTATCGCAGATGCAATGGAATATGTCAACACCGGAGGGCTCAATGTCCTCTTGACCCCGGGAAGGTTCAATTCAGCCTACTATGAGCACAGCTATCTTGCCGAAAAGTCAGGTGCGCTGCTGGTACGCCCGCATGAACTTACCGTAGTTGACAAAAAAGTATATTTTAAAAACTATAACGGCAAACTCATTCAAGTCGGTGCGATCTACAGAAGACTTGATGATGAGTTTATAGACCCAAACTTTTTCAATCCGGAAAGCCTTATCGGTGTTCCCGGTCTTGTCGAATCCTATCTGGCAGGCAATGTCGCACTCATGAATGCTATAGGAAACGGCGTAGCTGACGACAAAGGTATCTATTACTTTGTCCCTAAGATGATCAAATACTATCTTGGAGAAGATCCGATCTTGAAAAATGCACCGACCTATCTTCCTTACTTCGAAAAAGACAGGAAATATGTCTTCGACAACATAGAAAAACTCGTCATCAAAGATGTTGCCGAAGCAGGCGGTTACGGTGTCTTGTTCGGTCATGAGATGACAGAGATACAGATCGAAGATCTCAAGACCATCATCACAGCCAACCCAAGACGTTTTATCGCGCAGGAACTCATCGAGTTTTATGATGAACAATGCTATCTGGACAAAGAGCTAAAAGACAGAAAAGCAGATTTTAGAGCTTACGTCGTTGCCGGCGAGGATGTCAAGGTCTGGCACTGCGGTTTAACACGATATGCACTTGAAGAAGGTAACTATCTCGTCAACTCTTCACAAGGCGGCGGATTTAAAGACACATGGGTAATGGAGTTATAGTATGGAAAAATATGTAACAGCTAATGTAGCGACAAACCTTTATTGGTTAGGAAGATATCTAGAACGTGTGGCGATGACCTTACGCGAGATCGCAGAGACCTATGACAAGGTCATTGACGTTGACAAAGATGCAGGTGTCAAACTGTACAGGAAATATGATATTGAGTTAAGTTATACCAATGCCTATGACTTTCTCAATGAAGCGATATTTGGAGATCACAGCGCGAACTTGCTGACAATACTGACGAATGCAAGAGAAAACGCCATTATCTGCCGTCATCTTCTTGACAGCGAGGCCTTTGGCGAGATCATAGCACTGCATGCGCTTTTCAAAGATACAGACAACAATCACCTGGAAGTCGATTACAAATGTATGGACCATGCCCAGTCTTTGATCGGTGAGATCTGGAATGCACGTTCGCACAGAGAGCACCAAGAACTCAGCGATTCTTTTTTTAGAATCGGAAAGATCGTCGAAGAGGCGGATCATCGTATCAGACATAATGAAGATGATCCTGTCATCCAGTCAATCATACAAGAGATCGACACCATAACAGAGCGCTTAGTGCACGATCACAAACCTGAACAAAAACCTATGGAATGCAAGGCTGATCTTCTTAACGAACTTAACTCTAAAATAGATAAGATAATAATCGACAGAGACTAGGGAAAAACCTATCCCTGGCTCTGGCTTTGGCTCTGATGCATAGCCTTCATGGCCTCTTCTTCTTTTCTCACATCCACCATAACAGACAGTTTACTGTTACCGCTGCTGTAGACGACCCCTTTTAAAGGCGAGATGTCATTGTAGTCTCTACCAGATCCAAGAAGTATATGCTGGTCTTTTGGGATAATGTTATTTGTAGGATCGAACTCTATCCAGCCTGCATTAGGGATGTATACTGCAAACCAGGCATGGGAAGCATCTGCACCAAAAAGTTTCTTTTCGCCTTCGGGCGGTAAGGTCTCGATATAACCGCTCATATATTTTGCCGGTAGACCGATAGTACGCAGTGCAGAGATCGCAAATTGGGCGAAATCCTGACAGACCCCTTTTTTAGCCTCAAATATCTTCTCAATAGGTGTCGTGATATCACTAAAACCCGAAACAAACTTGAAGTCATTAAAAATACGCTGCATAAACTCATGCGTAGCTTCAAAAAGGTCTCTCTCCTTGTGAAAAGACTCCAATACATATTCTCTGATCTTTAAAGAACCGTTGGGAATAAGGTCAGATTCAAACAAAAATTGTTTAGCATACAGGTCATCAACATGGAACTTAGACAAACGCTCTAAAGCCCGTCCATACGTCACACTATTTGTCTTGACCTTCTCAATATGTTCTTGGACAAGATCAGGAAATATCTCGATCTTTGATTTCCCGACAACGGTGAGGGACTGATGAGGCTCTCGTATCAGCATATACGTGTTTGTGTTGCCAAACATATCAACAAACTCTGAAGACTCATAGACCTCGGGAGATATCTCCATAGAAAAATCCAATATCTTTTGGTAGTAGGTATTTTTCGGTTTCAGTCGTGCTATATTATGACTGAATGAGACACTGCTCTGGTACTTAAATTCCGTCTTGTGGTAAATGTCATAAATCATAATTACTCATCATAATGTGAAAAATAGGTATTTGAAAATGCATTGGAACATTCCAGGAACAGATCCGACAATTCGGACAGTACTTTATCCAGCTCAACATACACCCCCTCTTCTTCCTTGATCTGTATCAAAGTATGCAAGTCCATAGATTCTAGCAACTTCTGTGCTTTAAGCATGGTGTCTTCGTAGGTGGCCAAGGCTTTATTTGCTTTTGGCAATTGCTTAAACTCCTTCAAAAGACTATCGGTCATATAGCTTAGAGATTTTGGGAATTGCGGGTTAAGGATCAAGAAATCGACCACATTTTCCAGAGTCAGAGAACTTTTGTAATGTGCTCTGTAGGCATTGAAGCTTTCTATCGAGTTGAGCATCCCTTCAAGCACATCGTGCCCTATAGACTTGTCCAGCTTCAAACATAACATAGAACGTGCTTTTGAGATCAGGAGAAGTCCATCCTCGATCTTATAACCGATATCATATAAGATAAGACCCTGCTCTTTAAAGATACTCTCTCTGACCAGTTCTTTATAAGCCATTAGATAGATCAAAAAGTTTTCGAGTTCACTGGCAACCCTCATTGTCGAATCATTCTTTCTGTTAACAAAATCATTCCACTCTTTTTGCATCTTTTCAAAAAGCTTCCATGATTCAAGGGTCAGAAGGTCTTTGATATTGATATTGGCATTGGAAAGCATCATAACCGTAGAAGCCAAAGAACCTACTCTATGTGTATGTTTGACAACAGAGGTGATCTCTGCCATAGGAAAGATATCAAGATTTTCTTTATTGTCAGGATCGATGAAACCTGGATAGGTCATCGTCATATGCGTCAAGGCATTTTGCAAGATGATTTGAGACTCTTTCGAGGTAGCGACTTCATATCGATAGAAATTGGTGATTTTCTTTATAACATGAAGTATAAGCCGGGTAGTAGAGATCGATCGTGAAAGATATCTTCCAAGCCAAAACAAGTTTTCGGCCTTCATCGTCGTGATCTTATCGATAGAGGTCTCGACATAAGGTGTATAACTTAGCGTATTAATCGGATTGAGCGGGATTGCATCTTCTCCCAATATCCACAGATCCTTACTGATACCTCCGCTTTTTGATGAGACAAGAAGACTGTCTTTGCTTGCAGACATACGTACAAGTCCGCCGTTCATCACCATATAATCATCTTCTTTTTTAAGGCAGAAGGTCCTGATGACAGCATTTCGCGGTTCGACCTTCCCTTTTCCATAATACGGCACAGTAGAAAAGCCTATCTCCTCCTGCGCAACATATTGGTTCGGATTTTGCACTAACTGACTGATCAACTCAGCACGCTCTTCTTCTGAAAGGTTTTTACCAAAATAGATCTTGATATCATCTGTCCTATCGATCTTTTTGATAATGAGATCATCCAAGTGTTCTATGACGTAATCCAGTTCTTTTTTCTGACCGCACCACCAGGTAGCAATCTGGGGAAGTATCAAGTCCTCTTTTAAAAAGTACTGAGCGATCTTTTTCATAAAGGGGTTCAACCCGACATTCTCTGCAATCGCACTGCCTATAGGATTGAGCATATTGACATTGTCTTCTCTTATCGCTTCGACAAGTCCTGCTAGTCCCAGTCTGGAATCGTTTTTCAACTCAAGCGGATCACAATAGCGGTCATCAACCCTGCGCAAAAGCGTATTTATTTTTTTAAGACCGCTAAGACTTTTAAGCCAGACCGAACCGTTCTTTGTCAAAAGGTCCTGACCCTGGACCATATTGATCTCTAAAAATGAACTGAGATATGCATGCTCAAAATAAGTCTCGTTATACGGTCCCGGAGTCAACAGAGCCGCTGAGGAACTGTCTCCTCCTGCAAGGTCTTTGATCACTTTTTTAAACTCTTCGATAAAAGAAGAAAGTTTCTTGGTCGAAATATTCGGATAGAGTTCCTGAGCTACGACATTCATCGTCAGTCTGTTCTCGATCGCATAACCCAAACCAGAAGGGGCCTGCGTCTTGTCGCTGATGACCCACATCTTTCCGTCGGGTCCACGAGCGATATCTGTCGCATAAAAGTAGAGGTTAAAATCCTCTTTGCTCCCAAAATCAAAAGCTTCGGTTGAAAAGCCTTTGTGCCCAAAGATGACCTCCGCCGGTATAATATTGTCTTTAATAAGTCTTTGTTCACTATAAAGATCTTTGATGATCAGGTTCAACAGTTTAGCTCTTTGTTTAAGTCCTTTTTTGACTGTTTCCCACTCTTTTTCATGCACAACAAAAGGGATCGGGTCCAGACTCCATGAACGGTTTGCAGGCCCCTCATGATCATCATAGATATTATACGTCACCCCATTGTCTTCAAGATGCCAGTCGATCTCAGCCTGCTTGGCTTTAAGCGAATCCAAGCCTGCATTCTCTATGCCGTCAACAATATTTTTCCAGCACTCTTTGATATTTTGTTCATCATCATACATTTCATCAAACGATGACTCCGTAACATAGCTATCAAAGATATTCATTTACTGTTTTGCCCACTTTCTTCTTAGATCTAATGTATTTGGATATTCCAAACTTCCCGCAACTTCCTGAAAAAGGAAGACTTTGTCCTCCGGCCGTTCTTTTGCTAAAACAGCTCTTTTGGCACCATTAACATTTTGCAGACTTTGCTGCACCTGCGTCGATGAAACATACTCAATCGCGCCCTGTGTATGATTAAAGTCCTGAAATCTATTTATCCTTCTGGACTCTGCCTCTCCTGCATTGACCGGGAAGGTATCATAGGTCCTTCCTCCAGGGTGAGAGACATAATAGGTCATGCCACCTATTGATCTTTGGTTCCATTTATCCACAATATCAAAGACCAAAGGCGTATCGACACCTATGGTCGGATGCAGTGCAGACCAAGGCTGCCATGCCTTGTATTTTACACCGGCGACAAACTCACCCTCAACGCCGCTCGGGCTCAAAGGAATCACTACCGAATTACAGGTCAGTACATATCGTTCAGGTACAAAATTGTTGACTTTGACCTGCACTCGTTCAAGGGAAGAGTCAACATAACGTGACGTCCCTTGAGAACCGCTTTCTTCTCCAAGTACATGCCAAGGTTCGATTGCAGCGCGCAGTTCCAGATGGACGTTTTCTACCGTTGCCATACCGTAAAGCGGAAATCTGAACTCAAAAAATGGATCGAACCAATCAAGTTCGAAATTATACCCTTCATTGTTTAAAAACTCCACTATATCTTTCATATCTTCTTTGACATAATGCTCAAGTAAAAACTTGTCATGCAGCTGCGTACCCCATCTGACTAGTTTATGCTTATATGGTTTTCTCCAAAACAGTGATACAAGTGTTCGGATAAGAAGGTTTTGCATTAGAGCCATCTTAGGATGCGGCGGCATATCAAACCCGCGCAATTCTAAGATACCGAGTCTTCCCGTACTTGAATCAGGTGAATAAAGCTTATCAATACAGAACTCAGACCGGTGGGTATTACCCGTGATATCGGTCAGCATATGCCTAAAAAGTCGGTCTGTGATCCAATATGGGACCTCCTCGTCCAGAGGTATCTGTGAAAAAGCGATCTCAAGTTCATACAGGTTTTCAAGCCTTCCCTCATCAACACGCGGTGCTTGAGATGTCGGACCGATAAAAGCGCCTGAAAAGAGATATGAAAGGCCCGGATGATGCTGCCAAAACGTTATAAGACTTCTAAGCACTTCCGGACGTCTAAGAAGCGGACTGTCTTCGGGTTTCATAGCACCGATGGTGACATGGTTTCCACCGCCTGTGCCGGTATGCTTTCCGTCTAGCATGAACTTTTCTGTTCCAAGACGAGATTCTCTCGCATCGTTGTACAGTGTAAATAAGTTTGACGTCAAGTCTTTCCACGAACCAACCGGCTGTATGTTGACTTCGATGACGCCCGGATCCGGTGTGACTTTTATTGTTTCCAAACGAAGGTCATGCGCAGGCTCGTAGCCCTCCAGGACAACTTTGATATCGAGTTTTGTTGCTACGGCTTCGATCGAAGCGATAAGATCTAAAAAAGCATCCGTATGGTTCAATGGCGGCAGGAATATATATAGTTTGCCATTTCTTACTTCTATGTTCAGACCCGTTCTTATGAAGGTGGCATTCGGGTCGTTCTTGATCTCAACCGTATCTGCTCCTTCAGCACGCTTCATTGCTTTCTTCAAAAACTTCTTGAGTTTGGGCGCTTTGGCAAAAAGATCCGGTTCAAAATGTGGAGGCAGTTCATTCTCAGGTTTTTCTATCAAAGATTCCATCGGAAGGCGCAGACCCAAAGGCGAATCTCCGGGGATCAAGAAAAGCTTGCCTCTTCTAAACTCCCAGAATGAGGTCATCCACTCATCTTCTGCATAGTTCAAAGGCAGTACAAACCCAACCGGTTTGCTCAAGCCTTGGCTTAATACTTTTGCAATATTCTTTCTCTCAAGCTCACTGTCGATATCATAGTCTAATGGATCGATATCGATAGGAAGAGCCGCTTCTTTCATGATGTAATGAATAGGGTCTTCATATGCGCTCAACACTGTCTCACTACTTACCTTTAAGGTATGTGCCAAGGTATCAATAAACTTTTTCGCATCTTCATCTGTGTATGTGTAGCTTTCATTCATATTGGCGAAAAGACTCGGATCTTTCCAGATCTTCTTCCCGTCTTTTCTCCATATGATAGATGTCTGCCATCGTGGGATAGGCTCACCCGGATACCATTTCCCCTGAGCATAGTGAAGCATCCCTCCTTTACCAAAAGAGTTCAGAAGTCTTCGTGCTAGCTTATCGGCAAGTTCTCTTTTTTCCGGGCCGTCTGCTGCCGTATTCCACTGGTCTGATTCCATATCATCGATGGACACAAAGGTCGGTTCCCCTCCCATAGAGAGTCTCACATCATTTTCTTCAAGCTCCTTATCAACGTCATAACCCAAAGCATTGATGGCATCCCACTGGTCATCTCTATATGGCTTTGTCACACGAGGTGATTCAAAGATCCTTGTGACCGTGTTAGAAAACTCGAATTCTGTCTCACATTTATCACTCAGTCCTTCTATAGCATGTGCACTTTCATAATGAGCGGTACAGGCAAGAGGGATATGTCCCTCTCCGGCAAACAGACCGCTGGTCGAATCAAGTCCAACCCAGCCGGCTCCCGGCAAATAGACTTCTGTCCATGCATGCAGGTCAGTGAAATCATCTTCCGGACCGCTTGGTCCATCAAGAGATTTTTCATCCTGTTTTAATTGAACAAGGTAGCCTGATACAAATCGTGCTGCAAGGCCCAGTCTTCTCAAGACTTGGACGAATAGCCATGCATAGTCTCTACAGCTTCCAAGCTTTTTATCTAAGGTGACCTCACAGGTCTGTACACCCGCTTCAAGACGGACAGTATATTTCAGGTACTTGTATATCTCGGTATTTAGGTAAACTAAAAAGTCATTGATCTTACGCTCTTTCAGGTCCAGCGTCTTAATGAACTTATTGAGCAGCTTACCCTTCTCTGTCACTTCAAAATAAGGCAGAAGCTCTGCTTTAAGTTCAGGCTTGTATTCAAAAGGATAGTTCTCAGCATATTCTTCAACAAAAAAGTCAAAAGGATTGATTGAGATAAGGTCTGCGATCACTTCTACTTCTATCCCAAATTCTTTGACCTTGTCAGGAAAGACGATACGTGCCAAATAGTTTCCATAAGCATCCTGCTGCCAGTTGATAAAATGGTTTTCTGGTGTAATTTTCATAGAGTAAGCTTCAATAGGCGTTCTACTGTGAGGTGCCGGACGAAGCCTTATAGTATGAGGAGAGAGTGATATATACTTGTCATATTTATAATGTGTATTATGCGAAAGTACTACTTTTAATGCCATCGTTTTTCCTTGTTAGAATGCTTAATGCTGTTAATATTTGGTCTGAAGCCGCATAAATGTATTCTTAGACGAATACATATCACGTTTATAATCCCAATGATCTAGTAATGGTGGTAGATTATAACATTAATGATCTGTAAACGCTAACTTCTCTGCCTAAGTTTTAACACACGCAGACTTTTCACAATCAATTATTTTATAAATATATTCAACATATTAATTGAGGCCTATTTTAAATCTTTAAGAGACAAAAAAAGTATATAACATATGATGCATCTGCATTTAGATTAATTTCCAAGAACACTGCATATCAAAACCCAGCTTTTTTTTGGTGATTTAAGACTATAATGTCAAATACAGACAAAACACAAGTTCGTTCTTATGCCAGCATATGATGTTATTAATATGCTCTCAATAAGCCCAAAATAAGCTGCACAACAAAGGAACGATTATGCAACAACTAACACCAGAAGGTCAAGATCTCGTCAATGATCTCTCCAATCGATACAATTTAAGCACCGACACCGTCATTTATATGATTGGAGCTGTTAATAATGGCGGAGGTACAATGGCACAATTCAGCTCACCTGAACTCGGCGGTGGAGGTCAATGGATGAAAGGCGGGATGACCATGGTTGGTGACATGTTCAACAATGGTCTTAAAAATACGGTCAACAACCTATGTTCTGAGATCTCAAATGCCTTAGCCACTACGACGATCTTTCCAGTAGCTCCTCCAGGGACCAGAGCCAGCAACCAATGGTGGCCTACTGAGCTGGGCATTGCCTTTAGCAGCGGTGGACAGAACAACATACGTTACGCCATATTTCCACATAGACTTGCTGTTGAAGTAAATGGTGAGGTTACGGTCTATGACACTCTTGATAATAATATTAGCGGTGTCTCCCAGCAACAAGGCGGGGATACATCCCTTACCTTTAGCAGTCAGTACGGGACTATCTCTGTCTCTTCTTTGCCGATTATTTCTGGGCCGGGGATGCCGTATGTACCACAAAAGAATTTTGCTGCGCCTTCATTTCAGGCAAACGTTTCCGAGCCGTCACAGAATGATCTGTCAAACCCAGCTCCGATACAAGAAGATATTAACATACCGAATAATCAATCATCAGACGGCATTATAGACCTTATTGAAAAACTTTCTCGTTTGCGCGATGCAGGTGCGCTTACGGATGATGAGTTTAATGCAAAGAAAAGTGAGCTACTGAATCGACTTTAAACCTCTTAGCTGCACTGCTGGAAGACTTGGTATAAATCAGCCTTAGCTTAAGGCTTTTTCTATGCCTGAAAAAGAGAGGACTTAACACTGTGTTACCCAGACCCCTACATCAAGACTCGACTCTGCTACTCCTGCAAAAGTCCCCTCAATCGGAGGTACAGATTCGGGTAGCCTTGCTACTGCCACGGAAATATGATCTTTTCCTACTATATCTCCGATAGTAGGGTCAAATCCTTTCCAACCTCCGCCAGGCAGGTAAACCTCAGCCCAAGCATGGGTAGATCCTACCTGAGCAGACATCAGAGGTGCATAAAGATAGCCGCTTACAAAACGTGAGGCCAGTCCTAAACACTTCACCGCATCCATAAAAAGAAGGGCAAAGTCACGGCAAGATCCAGAGCCTAAAGAAAGTGTCTCTTGTGCAGTCTGCACACCAGGTTCCTCTCTCACTTTATAAAAAAGTGTTTGATTGATGTGTGCTGCAAGACGCTGCAAGAGTGTGTAGGTTTGAATCTCTTCATTCATTTTATATATATTGAATATCCAATTATTTAATAGCTCCCGTGTTTCTTGATCAGGCAATACCATATAAGGCGTAAGCAGGAACCTGTCATCTGGCTGGTATTGGAAAGGATAGCTGATGGCATAGTCTGCCACGATAAAGTCCAATGGAGATTCATTATGCTGTTGAATGATCACTTCGCTCTCAATAAAAAGTTGCCGTGTACTCTGTGTAAAATCTGCTATAGCAACCGAATTATCCTCCACGTCACGATACCAAAATATTTTAGCCTCAGGAGTGCTCTTCAAAGTGAAAGATTCAATTCTAAGTTCATGTCCTTCTCTGGGACGCAAACGTAAATGGTGTGCACCGAGTTTAACATCAGAAGAATAGTTA
>Ga0316204_10007661_pt1 | contig 15603 bp, 12 predicted proteins | sample 6monrhotite_MG_2_FD_205661 | JGI IMG/M metagenome (GOLD analysis project Ga0316204, IMG submission 205661) | Microbial mat bacterial communities from mineral coupon in-situ incubated in ocean water Damariscotta River, Maine, United States -... | ecosystem: Environmental > Aquatic > Marine >... | reverse complement strand
CGGAAGGACAAATCTTCCAATTCCCATTTAATTTGCCAGATCCCCATTCTGTTTGCCAAAGGCGCATAAATATCCAGCGTTTCTTCTGCGATTCTTTTCTGTTTCTCGACAGACAAGTGCTTCAATGTCCGGAGATTATGTAAACGATCCGCAAGTTTTATAAGGATCACCCTGACATCCTCCACCATTGCAAGTAGCATCTTACGTAGGCTTTCAGCATTTCCCCAATTTTTTTTATGTTTCCCTGCTTGTCTGATTGGCGTATTTTTCACCAAGGCCATTTTTGTAACGCCATCAACCAGCATACTGATTGAACTGCCGAATATAGACTCTAGTTGTTCGAGTGTAACCGAAGTATCTTCTACAACATCATGTAATATTGCAGCAATAATCGATTCATAATCCAGCCCCAGATCAAGGAGTATCTCAGCAACCTCAAATACATGGATTGCATAGGGTTCACCTGAAGCTCTTTTCTGATGTTTATGCGCAACCAGTGCCATTGTAGCGGCTTCTCTTATCCGCTCTAATTGGTCATCGAGAAATCTACCTTCCAGCTTCAACATCCACTGTTCAAGTGAAAACACTGAGTTCATCTCATCTTTGGGATTTTTTATACTAACCACAGATTAATTCCTGAGAAACCATAAGCGAACACTTGAGTACCAAATAAATACTATTGTTTATGCTTCCATTCGGCATAATTATTATAATGTTTATATGCTTTTGTACTTATGTATTTAACGACATTATTCAATCGATTGAAATGTGAAACGGAGCCTAATCTGAGTATCTCATCTCCTCTTTCATCATAAAATAATAATGTTGGTGTATAGAAAATATTTAAATTCTGCGCCCACTTTTCTACACTAATTTTTTTCTCATCAGGTGTAACTAGCACACTACTATCAGAAACATCTAACTGCACAACATCCAGATCGGGGAATACATTTGTTATTTCTTTTCTATCCAACACATCAGCATGTAAAACATTGCATGCATGACAGTTATTTTGTTCGAAAATTACCAACAAAGGTCTTTGTGATCTTATAGTTTTACGACCTAATATATAGGGTTTTGTCATAGAAAAAGATCGGTAATTAATCTCGCCCATATTTTCTTTTTCGGGCATGTCACCTCTCGCAAGATAAGATTTAAATATTTCATTCTTATAATGCTCATCCGCCACGTATTCAAGTGCAGCTCTAAATCTGTAAACTGCATAGTAACCTACCAGTCTATGCACCTCCTTACCTGAATGATTATAAAAAATAAGCGTTGGTGTGAAATTAGCTTGACTACGAATAGCAAACTCTTTTTCAGACATAACTTCGCCCGAAGCCGTTGTCACATTCCTGTTTCCCTTTACATCAATAGCCACAACATCAAAATTTTGCTGCGTGTATCTTGCAATATCATTTTTACCAAAATTATTCTCGATTAATGCCTTGCAATATGGGCACTTACTCATGCCAAAATATAATACCAACCCTTTTTTGCCTGCCTGCTTTGCCTCTTCAATGTCTTCTTTGATATCAAGGAAACTAAGCTTGAACCAGGCAGGCAATTCAATACCCTCATCTAGTAACGTGTCATTAAATCCTTTTTCAGTTATAGGTATATCAGCCTTCAGATCTGATTGATATACAACCATAAACAAAAATAAAATGACCAGGAACTTGGCTATACGAAATATGAACCTGAACGATAGAAACATATATACTTGTCCGATTACTTTAAGCCAGGCGACCGAGCTTCAAACATAATAAATCCATTTTTTGTTAAAACAGTATCACCTAACCTCACGGGTATATGATTATTTTCACGCTTGATAACCACGGGTGTTCCGGAGACATATTTAACATGCCGGGGTAAAATAATGTGCCATTTCTCTTCGGTGTTTTTTATGAGAATGCCTGGCATCAAATCACGTCCTTTATTCTCTTGCCCTGGCTCGAGTATTGTTACGGCCTGCGCATAATTAGATACTTTCACAACTGCAACATCAATCTCGTTTTCACGCAAACGATCCAGTCGAGTAATAAACCCCAGCTGGGCTGGCACAACAGCATCATCTGCGGTTATTGCAATTAATTGCCCCACTTCCATAGTATGCATATATTTAGTTTCAACAGTCCTGATAAGATAACCACCTGTGCTTTCATTAATAATCCTCCATTGAAACTCCAATACATCGGATTCAGAATCAACAAGTAATGATGAATGCTTGGCGGCAGCATTATGAAAATAATTCTCATCTTCCTCACTACGCCCGCGTGTTTCACTTTGCTCATACAGATAACGATAACTTGCCGCAAGCCCATTATAGATGTGAACAATTTTTGATCCGTATAAAGATTTTCGCTCTTCCTGACGGTCACTTTGCGAAAGATTTTTAATCAATAACTGTAATAAGCCGGCATTACTTTCCAGCTCGTCTACCTTACCATGTGGCTTCAGCCTGCTTTTTTCATCCTCGCCTATAAAATTTTTCTGTTCCAGTATATCTATATCTCGTTCAACCTGCTTCTTCATTCTACTGATATCTATGTAACATGCTGACTGTTTTGTTTCCGGCATATTAAACATTGGGACACCTGGGTATGCTGAATAAGTCACCACTGTATGATCAGGCAAACTACTTAATTCCTTAATAGATAAGCCGCACAGATCTTCATGCTGTTCAAGATATTGTTCTACGCTTTGCATTGCATTTGATGGCCAACTGGAAATATCCAACAAACCAAATATTTGTATTGACTGGTAAACTGATGCTGCACTTCGTCTGGAATTCTTGTCACACAATATGCCTGACGCCTTATATAGTGATAACTGCTCCACTAAGGGTTTATCCTCATTAATATCGAAATGATTAGCATAGATAAAAAATACTAAATTCAGTTCTTTCCAGTTCTGGATGGATAATTTTTGAAAACGAATCGCCAATAGTCGTTGTAACCATAATGAAAGTTCAAGAATCCTTAATAATGAAAAAGCAAGGCGTTCTTGTATTTGATTAAACTTTTTAATAGGGAGTGCGTAATCACTTACAAGTATTAATTTATAAGAAACAATCAAACTCTGTAACAATGCAATAATCGAAGTAAGGTCAGTTTTTCTTTCAGTACTTTCAGGAAAACTGGCTCCTTTTGAAATATTATTTCGATAGAGATCTGTCATAGCCTGACCGGTCGTAGTCATGATAATATTTGTCAGGTCGAAACGTTGCAAAGTTTTTACATCAGATTTATTCAACTGCTCAATATACTTAAGCGCTTCTCTTATTTGTTGTGTTTTTTCGGCGCTATAATTATGTAAAAATGCCTGTAATTTTTTACTATTGAGGTCAAGTAGTTTAGGTTTGCTACCCAATCTAGGCAAGGAAAACTCAATGTTGCTGCAACGTCGATCTTCGATTGATTGTGACTCACCTTTGACAAAGGGTAGACGAATATTTGGCATATACTTATTCATATTAGCTTTTGACAATAATTTCAATTAGTTAACAATATAGCTATGAGGATAATCTATTTTATCTTAAACATCTAATTTTTCTGGAACCGGGGGAAAACACACTAAGTAATTGTTTTTACAATATAATTATCTATCGTCTGATCTAATTATTGAGATCAGTTTATTATCTGCGCCAAAACTGATTTTAAATCGTCCACTAACACCTGAGGTACTTACAAATTGCTGCAATAAATGAGCAGGAAACTGAATCGTCCTGCCATCTTCAGATCTAACGATGATATTCTTAACCGTACCTTTATAATACGCAATGAAATCATACTCGGTAATATTTATAGTAAAAAATACTTCTTGTGATCCTATACTCATAGAAAAATCAGCTCATATGTCAAATAATGAATACATAATCGAACATTTAATCAGTAATAATGAGGTTAAATTTTTATTTGAAGGACAGCTCAATCATCAAACAGTAACCTGGCACACACACTTATACACATGCAAAAACCATATAATAAAAAGTGAAATTATAAACAACCCGATAAGGCAATTTATTGATATCAGCCCCCATAAAAAAAACAATCACTATTATTTAAAAATTTGCCTCAAACTTGAACAAATAACAAGGGCCGACATTCTCAAAACGATAATTATGATAAGACAATATAAAAATCTAACTATAGGCAAACATGAATTTGGGTAACTAGGTTGCCTTTTGTATTTTTTCCTTTATAACGCCCCATGGCCCCTGAAAAATTGCAGGAATATCCTGTTTACCGAGCTTGCTATAGTGATCTTTTAAATTTTTAAGGTTAATGACATTGTCAGGGCAGCCTTTTGGGAAATCTGCTTCATCTGTAAACAAGATCACGCCATCTATCCTTAATTCTTTATTCAGATCTTTTAGTAATTCAATTTTATAGTCTAGATCAAAAAATGGATTTGAAAATTTATAACTCTTTCTGTCAATTATTTGCGTCCATTCATCTATTTTTTCAGCTCCAAAAATATGACCTGAATAATCTTTAATTTCAATAACCAGAATACCAAGTTGAGTTAAAACAAGATAATCAAACTGGGCATATTGATCTACACCATTATCCAGAATGGCGTTTTCTATATAATCATATGAAATATTCTTGACTTGTTTTCTTGTTTTTAATACAAAGCGGTTCTTACAATATATTTTATAAAAGATGCCACCAATAATTATCGCTATGAATAATATCAGAAGTAATTTATAAGGAATAATGAAGGGATCCAGCATAATCAAAAAGGGAATATTATCAGATGAAAATTATAATTTATATGTGATACAAGTGAGATAGTTACAGTCCTCATTGTATTCTATCTTAATATTTTATACTAGTTTATTTCTCACTGTGTCGACCGCAATTGTAATTTCTAATTCCAGCTACCTGATACTCACTTTAAATCTTATGCATGGGCTCTGGATCAGTGCACCATTAAAACGTCTATTTAATTCAGAATGACAGCTCTTCACTTAATTTTTATATTCGTAATCCCATTCCTTCCAACCCTTGAACATAGGGAAATACAAGGCAAGCTTAATAGGGCGAGCATCAATATGTCGGAAAACATTCGCATAGGTTTCTAGTTGTGAACAATATCGCTGCTGCTCTCTATCCATAAATGACTCCTTATCACCTGCTGTCGAGCCTGTTTTATAGTCGATAATCCACCTGATATTATTTTCATCGACAATCGTTCTGTCCAGAATAATATGTTTTACACTATAACCATCCATCCCACTTAGCGAATACTCCGATTCATGTTCACGATGTCGTGTATTGAGAATCCAAAGTCCTTTCGGGTCATCAAAAGTATTTCTCAATGCAACATTAACTTTATCCAATGCAGTGTCTAACTGTTCATATGATATACCAGCATTTAACAAAGAATACCGAGCACGATTATTTAATCCCGTCATAGTGGTGTTCGAGTATATATCCACTCCAGAGCTGATAATCTCATGGAATATTTCATGTATTGCAGTACCAATAAATCTTGCAGTTTCACCTGCCCAGTCAAATTCCAGTAATTCTTCTTCTGGATCATATAATCTGTCGTATTTTTCACTGGAAGCCGGTGTTGGTGGTAATTTCCAGTCAGCCCTTATACGCTTGAGTATATTACCAGTGTTGGTCGATGATTCAGTATTATTTTCAGCGGAATCGACCGAAGTTTTATTCTCCAGAAACTGCTCAAATTTCGAACGATATTCCTCATTGATCGCAGGCCAGAGTGAATGTAACAATGAAGCAGAAACGGGTTTTGCAAGTTCTGGCGAACCACTAGATAGCTTGCAGGAAACATGGCCCATGAAATACAGCTGTTTTTTTGCCCTGGTAGCTGCTACGTATAACAATCTTCCATTTTCATATAGCTCTTTCTGTTTTTCAAAGTCACATAATAATTGGTATTTTGCATTGGCCTCTGTGCCAGTTTGTTTAATTGGTGCCATCAATAAATCATTGCCATCAGGTTCTCTGGGGCGTTCTTGCCATTTAATCAAGTCACTATCATTATTTGCAGGACGATATCCTAACCCTGGTAATATAACTGTATCAAACTCAAGACCTTTAGATTTATGAATGGTCATTATCTGTAAAGACTCATCTGCATTAACATCCGGCAATGCAAATAACTTACTTATGGATTTAATCAGCTCTGATTGGAGCTTATACACTGGCACTTTATCCAAAGCTTCCAACTGCTGAAAGAATATTTCTGCATCTTCAAGATCGGTCGCATCTGACAAACATGCTGGCCCACCTAGCATAATCCAAGTGCCTTCCAACCATTCTCTTAAATTTCTTGCATGATACGTATCAAGAGACAGCTCAATGATCTCAGCAACACGTTTCAATCGAACTTGCCCATCATCACTGACCTGCGCTAGACACGAATCATCCAACAATAACTCGGGTATGGTTTTATTTTGATCGAACTGTGTCAATACCAGTAAATCATTCAGGCTCAATCCACACCAGGGTGCTCTTAATACGCCCAGCCAGGCTACAGTGTCTGACAAATGACATAATGCCTTTACTAAAGCCAGTAAATCCTGTATTACCGGGCGCTCTGATAAGCCTTCCAGCTCAACCGCACGATATTTTAGACCTGATTCATTTAATGCTGACACAATTGATACAAGGTGCGTACGTCCCCTGACCAGTATTGCTACACTGCCATTCGGATTTAGCAGTCGCGTCTTTTTAATGATATGTTTTACATCTTCAGCTTCCTGCACTTCATCTTTTTCAAAATAGGGATATATATGGCAGGCCGCATCAGTTAATTTGTCATGTATCGCTGTAGACTCAACGTATCTGACAGCGCCAGTCTCGAGATTATCCTGAGCCGGCAATACTTTAGTAAAGTGATCATTAATCCAGTCAATAATTCCCGCCTGTGACCTAAAATTAACTTTTAATTGTAATGGGATGAGTTTTATATCACCAATACCGTGCTTCCAGACTTCCAAAAACAAACCAACCTCTGCTTCTCTGAATCTGTATATAGATTGCATTGGGTCACCAACAAAAAAGATAGAATGTTTATCTTCCTTTAGCCAACCCGCCGTTAAACGTTGCAGTAATACAAGCTGTGACCAGGCGGTATCTTGAAATTCGTCAACCAGTATGTGTGATATTTTATAATCAAGTGCTAATGCTAAATCAGTGGGCGATTCAGTCCCTCCCAATGCTTTTAAAGCTGCTTGTGATATTGAAGTAAAATCCACACTGCCCGTTTCACCAAACACGAGTTCCAGCTGCGCAACTGAGATTCTTAAAATTTGAAACAGCGCCTGCATGATTTCCCATTCTTCATTTGAATAAACAGGTTCTGGTAAATGTCGCACTACATCCAGTTTAGTTACTACTTCCGGAAAATCATATAATTGATTCAATAAGGAAATCATTTTTTCTTTTTGCTGCTTAAATAATTGCTCTTCTTCCCTGGAACTCGCATCGCCTTTAGCCGGAAATCCCTGACGCTTGTTGACCGTTTTACGTATTGATGCTTCATTGGTTAGCAGTAAATTGGCTATTTTTTTCCACACCAATAAATCGTTTAAGTCTGCGCCTGGGAAAAGCTCTAAATTTATATCCTCCTTCAGGTTTACCGACGAGAACTGCAACAATCCAACTACATCCTCGCACAATTGTTCTGGCCAGGCATCGGACAAGGATGATATGAAATTTTCAACCAGCCTCGCAAAGGCTGCTTCAAGATTATCACGATCTATAGCGGGGTGTTCCGGGTCCGCAACATGCCTTAACCATTGATCTCGCTTCGACAACATATTGCATATAAGCGACATGGTGTAATCCAATCTGTTATCCAGATGACTGACAAGACTACTAACAGATTGCGACCAGACTGAGTCTTCATTGAGTAAATCGATCGTATTTTTTGCAGCCTCTTCGTATAACTCTGTCGCGTCTTCAGCTACCAAAGGCATTGAACCGTATTTTGACAATAATGGCATTTGGCTCACCAGGCTGGCACATAGTGAATCAATGGTCATGATTCTTAATCTTCCTGGGTTTAACAACAAACGCCACCCATTTTTGCGATCGTGTTCGAGTACTTTTCTGGCGAGCTCCCAGAATACTTGTTTATATTCTTCTTCAGGTTGTGTATCACTTTCGGCATCAGTCAACGCTTCAACGATCCTGTCGCGCATTTCACTCGCGGCTTTGCGTGTGAATGTAATTGCTAAAATCTCCTCCGGATTGTCGACCAAGGCCAACAGGGTCAAAATTCTCTGCACAAGCAAGCCCGTTTTGCCCGAACCGGCAGGTGCCTGAATAATGTAAGAATTTTCCGGATTTAATGCTTCCAGTCTTTCTTTTCCATCGATTAGATCAATACTCATTTACTAACCTTTGGAGAAGACTCAACAGTGTCGTTTATTTCATTAACACGACAAAATTGAGTCAAGGTGCAATACATACAGGTAGCAGGATATTCCAATGGATCAACGACTGCATTGCCTTTAAGAAAATCACTTGCAAGTGATTCTACAACAGACTTCCAGTCTTCAAGCAATGTTGACCATGATTCATAATGTTTTGATTGCATCATTTTTTTAAACTCTTTAACGCCCGGTAATATATCTTTATCTGATGCAACGCCCTTAAAGCCAGATACCCCCGTTTTAAGTTGCGCAAAAGCTAGTGCAGATATATTTTTACCCAAAGCAAAGCTATACAAAGGAAGTTGTGGTTCCTGCGGCCGCCCACCAAACCAATGTGAAGGTGTAACCTCGCCTGTTTTATAATCAATAACGACCTTTCCACCCTGCTCCAATTCATCAACCCGATCCAGTTTTAATTTAATTAACAAACCGCTTACATCAAGCTCAACACTCTCTTCAGTAGAGAAAACATTGAATGCTGGCCGTTGCTTTTCAATCTCCATCCATTCAGAAATCAATTGCGCCAGTCTCGTTCGTTCAAGTTCTAAAAAATGCCTGGGCATATCAATAGAAGCTGCTGCGTCATGATTGTTCAATACAAGCGAAATGGATTTATTAATCAAGTCCTTCAATTCCGAATCACTTATCTTTAATAATTGTTCCTGTGATGAAATATCTTTCCATATTAATTCAAGAATTTTATGAAGTATGCTGCCCCGTTCAGCTGGCGTCATACCAATCATTGCCGCATTAACCGATTTAGCACCCAATCTAATCTCTGCAAATGCCCTGAAAGGGCATAATGATTGCAGTTTTATTATTTGGCTACCTCCCTTGATGACTTCTTCACCAACAGGTGTCACTGACTCATCTGTTATTATTTCCAGTAACGATGATTCAAATACGACTTGTTTCCAGAGTGGATTTTGCCATTGCTTTAAACTCTTGATATTAATATCTGGCAACTCTCTTAATAGTGGACTTTGACGTAAAACTTCTGTTTTATTCATTGAGGGATAACTAATAACCACTTCTTTTGCACTGGCAATCAGCCTCCTGGTGATCTTTTCTATTATAGAAAGTTCACGTTCAGCACATGAATGCGGGATATTTTTTTGTCTTTGCAGATTAACTGGAATAAATGGATCCGGCTTAGGTGCAGGAGGCCAAATACCATCATGCAACCCTAATATCCACAAATAATCAAATTCAAGTCCAATCGCTTCCATGATACCAAGAACCTGTATTGGCGAGTCTTGTGTTTTTGGTTGGAATACACGCTCATTTATAAATCGTGATAAATAACCCAGCATAACCGGGTATTGCAGTACTCCACAGGTATTATCCAAAGCCGCCATTTCGTATAACAAATCATTCCAGGCCTGCGCAACCTGATATTCCTCACTGGATAATGCACGCCCGAAAGCAAACCCTACCGCATCTAACATCCCTGCAAATAAACGTGCCCACTCACTTGGCATAGCTGAATTTGGTAATGATTGCTGATATGAAATAAATTTCTCAAACTGCCCGAACAAATCACTACATGTTATACCTTTTCCCTGACCTGACATGCATTTCAGTATGTAATCTAACTTGACTGTCAATTTACCCGATTGCCTGATGTGTTTATCGAGTTGTGAACGTTTGTATTTCTCCTTAGCCCAGCCTTGTATATAGGGAGAATTGATAACGACAGCCATCTCTTCTACATCCATTATATTTTTAATACGCAAGATACATAGAGCCGTTTCGATAAAGGGGTACTGAGACAGTGGCTTGCCCAGGGAGATATTAAATGGCCTTGCAACTTGCGCCATTGATATGCTGACATTCTGTGGCATGAGAACATTATCGAACGTAGCTTGAATTGTATCCCGCAGTGTCCTTAACTCTGGTACTACAACACCTATTTTCAGGTCTTTATTTTCATCAAGTATGGCTCGGGACCATCTTGCGACCAGCTCTATCTCTTCTCGAACATGACTGGCCTTAATGCAATGAACACTTTGATTTTTATTTTCATTTTCCAGCCATTCAATATTACATTTTTGCTTCTTCAATAATGTCAACAAATGCTCTTGCTGAGTACTTAACTCATCAAAACCAATTAAAATAATGTGGCTGGTTTGTATGCTAACTCCCGATTCAAATAATTCTATCAATGAATCTGCAATATTACTCATTGGGACCCATGATTCTTTCTTTAATCGTTGCCTGTATTTTTCAGACCATGTTACAAATGCTCTGGCATCATCATTCAGGTGTTTCTCATCATCAAGATTAATATCCCATTGTCTTGATAGATGCCAACTTGAAGCTGCATGCCTTGCTGTAGCAGCTGCCTGCAACAGTGGTCCATTCGCTTCACTGCCCCTTATTATCTGTTCCCAGATAATGCGCTCCTGGGCATCATTAATTAAAGTTGATTTTCTGGAATTTCCGTCAGAATAGTAGTATTCATTAAATGTCCTGTTCAACCATGCTGACCATGAAATAACATCTGGTGTTTTCCATGCTTTATGCCCTTCGACCAGCATCCATTGATCGATAGTTTTCAAAAGATGTGATGCTAATCTGGCATTACCGGTAATGACTACTGCTCCAGATATAATGCGCTCTAGTAATTGGTCACGGCTTAGGGGGATGGGGTGAAATTCTGTTTTCATTCTTACCAGCATTTAATAACATTACTGATATTATGTACTATATAGAGAAACCACCCAAGGATTTATTTGACTTTATTCTGGCAGCTTAAATTTACGATAGATAACACTGCAAATAATCATTACGTATTATCCATAGTAATCACAAAATAAAAGAAGGGATTACATCAGCAACATGATACCTACCCCTGCTACAATCAGCGCAATACTAACGGCAGCAAATAAAGTTAGATAACGATTGTTATTTGCATGTATCTGTGAAGCTTGCATACTGATAAACAGCTCATCGACATCTGCATTCGCTTTTTCTGTAGCAATTTGTTCTTTATTCATCACATTCGCAACCTGAGAACTATCAACTGATTCAGACCTTTTAATTTTTTGTGCCTGATTATGCGCAGATTTAACAACAATACTATCCTGTAAATTATTAACATGCTGACTATTCGCTGGCTCAGTTAGAGCCACAACAGGATCATATACCGGCCGTGATGCTTCTTTTTTCTTTTTCTGCTCAACGTCATCCATCATTTCTTTTAATTTCTCACTACTCATTATCATCGTTTTTTCTGGCGATTTTCTGACGGCATGATCCGAGATAAATGCTATCTGATAACTACCCAGCGTTATAATATCGCCTGAATGTAATGTGTGCTCTGCAATTAACTTCCCATTAACGTATGTACCATTTGTGCTATTGAGGTCTTCAATATGTGTTGCCGTAAAAAGAGTCACGATTTTTGCATGATAAGAACTCAATGCCAGATCATCTAAATGAATATCATTATCTACTGCCCTGCCAATAGTGATGGTGCCATGTTCTAGTTGAAGCTCATCAATCTTGAAAGCGTCTTTATTAATTGTAATTTTATTCATCTATACCCTCAAAATTTTTGCTAACCCGGTGGCTTTTGGCTATTCATAACGACACCTGACAACTAGGTGTCTATTATCATTGTAAAAATAATGGTTTTTTAACTACCAATATTCACACCAAATTACCAATTTTTACCAGAGACAACAATATTATCGGTAAGATATGGATTTCTTTAAGCGTATTCCTTGTTTCATTACAAAATACTATGTAATTTTACTGCTCCATCTAACATGTTGAATAAATTGCTATAATATCTCTCATGTCAGTTATTAATCCTATAACATACTCACAAACTGAATATTTATTTATGCACCTGATTTGTAAAACAAGCTACCTCAATCCAGACATTGTTGAAATTCGTTCATTTAAATCAGGGTCTGAAAATATTTCTGTCATAATAACAGTCCAAAATGGTGTGATAGTCGCTTATAAAAATAAATGCCCGCACAATTGGAGCGCGCTAGATATGGCATCAAGCGACATTAATAGTGTCTGCAAACAATACATACAATGCAGCAGTCACTTCGCTCAATTTAACAAAAGTGACGGCTATTGTGTGTACGGACCATGCATAGGACAATCACTTTTCAAGCTGGACATCGTTGTCGAGAACGGCCTCATATATTGCCAGGGCGATGACCTATGAGACTAGAGTTGCCGGTTCTATACTCATTTCGTCGGTGCCCATATGCTATTCGAGCAAGAATGGCACTTAGATACAGTCAAATTACTACTGAACTTCGTGAGGTTAGTCTGGCCAACAAACCTGATGAGCTATTGAATATCTCAAAAAAAGGAACCGTCCCAGTGTTACAACTGGAAGACGGAACAGTCCTGCATGAAAGTCTGGATATTATGAAATGGGCATTGAATATTAGCGATCCTGATAACTGGCTATTAAACCAGGATATTAATAGACAAAACGACGCTATTGAGTTAATAAATAAAAATGATAATATTTTCAAAGATCACCTGGATCACTATAAATATGCTGATCGATTTCCCGAACATGACCTGCAGTATTATCGACAGAAATGCGAAGTATTTTTGAATCACTATAATACAATGCTATCAAAACATGCGTTTTTATCAGATTCACACATATCAATCGCAGATATAGCCATATTTCCATTTATCAGGCAATGTGCATTTGTTGATAAAGACTGGTTTGACCACTCATCCTATAACAATCTTCAGAACTGGTTAGCTTTTTTCCTGAAAACTGACCTCTTTATATCTGTAATGGATAAACACCCTCCATTCAATGAAGCGAAGATAAAAACGCATGTATAAGTCAATGTTGCTAGACTCATACATGCGTTAAGACAACACATATCAATTGTTATGATACAACAAGCTGATGTTGTATCGGTTCAATAAGCTGCTGAATCAGATTTATATTCCAGTCCTTTTTTTCCTGCTTGCTTACGGATTGTTTTATATAATTTCTCGTCCAATGATTCTTCTGCTACACCTGATTTTTTCACTTTGGTTTTTATATACTGCTTTCGCTTTTCTCCAAGTTCTTTAATTTTACCAATAAGATCTTGACGTAATTTAGCTTTTTTCTGTATTACCTGTAATTGCTGTGCTTTTGGCATCGCCACGATTGCAGCAGGGAGTTTATCCTTTTCAATGCTTTCTATACTCACTCTCCCACTTGCCACATCATCTACCAGCTCATTGTCACCTAGACGATTTAATTTTCCGGATTTCTGAACATTAAATTCAGCTCGTCGTGCACGTGTGGCAGAAGAAGCAGTGGCATGAAGTTTTCTAGTTGCATTTACCTTTTTTTGCTGCTTCTGTTTTTCAGCTTTGGTGCCATAATACATCCGAGTATCATCAAGTTTTCTGGATAGTACTGACATTTTCCTGTCATACGGTGTACTAATGGCAATAGCATCACCTGACTGGCCTACTTTAAAATATTCACCCTGACCAAGACTAGCCATATGCATCCACTGACTGCGTGTAACATGATTATTACCACTCTGGATAGCATTAACAACAATGCCATTTTTATGTGCCATTTTTAGTATTTCTGGATATTTCACCTCATCCTGATAGTCCATATGAGGGGGAGCATCACCGATTAGAAAAACTACCTTATATACCCCTTTATCCTTACTCCAGGATATTTTACTAACTGCATCAGACAAGGCCTTATTAACACTTTCAGGACCATCACCGCCACCCATAGCCTTAAAATCCATCAATTTTGAGTACATACTATCCAGATCATGTGAGAGGTTAACGACCTTGGTGACATACGCATCACCTCTGTCTCTGTATGCCACTAAACCCATTTTTATCTCGGGAGAAGATTGTGCAGAAGCCATAGTACTAGCGATGGACCAGATTTTTTCCTTCGCAGCAGCTATTAAACCGGACATACTGCCTGTTGTATCAAGTACAAAAACAACTTCAATTTTGTTTTTTTCATTAACAATAATACCCCCATTAGCAGCCTGATGATTAAATATATTAGCGAGTGCAAACCCTTCATGTTTGAATGGATAAAATGCGACACTCATAGTCGTAACAGTAAACAACATTATTGCAAATATTCTATTTTTCATTTTACTCACCTCGATTATCTATTTTAACGCAGTCAATTTTCGAACTGCATCGCTGGCATTGTTAAATGCGCGATTAAATTCGCGATCACTATTTCGTTGCCTCGCACAATTTTGTTTCGATTGTCCTAACCTGGACGGAATCAGGACAAACAGGGATTGCATCAGGAAAAAACTCCATAGACTCATAAACACGCTTTCAGTTTGGTAAAATGCCCAGGTAGAAAACAATAAACTTAAAGCAACCAATGTAAAATCAAGCATTGAAGAAATTACACTGGAATAAAAATACAGCGACCTGATTAACCACAGCATCGCCAGGTGAACAAGACAAAACAGTGCCAAAGGAATATCAAGTATCCAGATAAAGGACACCACCAAAAACCACGTAACCATGACAACAACTCTGCCTGTTTTCTCCTCACTCCTGATCAGCATATATACGATGTATGCAAATCCAACAATACTAATTATCAACTGAATAACGCCAATTTCTGAAAAAAACCAGGTAAGGGATGCATAAAGAAAACTAGCTAAAAAACTCACTACCAGCGCGAGTAATACCCCCTCCATGAATGTTGGACGGTTCATGACAGTCTCCTTTTTTTCTTTTCACGCAAAAGTGCAACTTCAACATCGTCCTGAGATATATTAAAATCTGGATAGGTATTTGATTTCTTGTTATCACTCAATTCAGTCCGCTCAACCAGCAAATCTGCTTTTTGTTTCATCGATTCATGTGATACCCTGTTTTGACTAATTTTTTTATTTAACTCTTCTATTGCTTTAGTAAGCCTAATACCCTTTTCATCCAGATTTTTCTTGAATTGCAAGCGCTCTAATTTACGTTTGATAATGACACGCGCCAGCTCTTCGTTATCAGTTTCAAGACACAAATCAAGCTCTTCTTCATCTTGATTTAGTAAATTTTCGGTTTCTATGTTACTACTCAACACCTGCTTATGATGCTCAGCCATAGTAATGAGCTGTGTTTCATCTTCTACAATTAAATCCTCCATTTCACGTATTGCCTGTTTTAATACACTCGACGGTTCTTCTATC
>Ga0316204_10007658_pt1 | contig 15605 bp, 12 predicted proteins | sample 6monrhotite_MG_2_FD_205661 | JGI IMG/M metagenome (GOLD analysis project Ga0316204, IMG submission 205661) | Microbial mat bacterial communities from mineral coupon in-situ incubated in ocean water Damariscotta River, Maine, United States -... | ecosystem: Environmental > Aquatic > Marine >... | reverse complement strand
GCCATGGCATGCCCGCCGCCTGACAGGATGATCCCGGCTTTCGCAGCAGCTGAAATCGCGTCGCCGATATTCACGCCGCGGACGGACCGGGCAGACCCCTTGGCGACAGGGCCGAGCCCCTTTCCCCAGCCGATCACAATTGCGGGCAAATGAAATCGATCTTTCAAACGGCCAGCCACAATTCCAATCACGCCCGGATGCCAGCCTTCGCCAGCGGCAATCAACACGCCGCTATCCGGGTTTGCATCGAGCTGTTTCTGCGCCTCAACTGAGGCTTGCTCCAGGATCGCACTCTCGACCGCTTTGCGCTCGTCATTATGTGCGTGCAGGCGCTCAGCGAGCGCAATCGCCTCGTTCCGATCTTCTGTCGCGAGCAGCTTAGCCGCGAGCCACGGATCACCGACACGACCACCAGCGTTCAAGCGCGGGCCAAGTACGAATGTGGCGTGATAGACGCTCTCAATTTTTCCGATCCCGGCAATGTCCGCCAAGGCGCGTAGCCCCGGATTTTGCCCCCGCTCAAGGATTTTGAGACCTTGCGTAACGAAGGCGCGGTTGGCGCCTTGCAGCGGCGACATATCGCAGAGTGTGCCGAGGGCGCAGAGATCTAGCCAGGGCAGGATATCCGGCAAGCCTTCTTGCGGCGCAATATTCCGCTCGCGCGCCAGCTTGTTGAGCGCCGCAACAAATACATAGACCACGCCAGCCGCTGCCAAATGCCCTTGGCCGCTCGTATCGTCCGCGCGGTTCGGATTGACCAGAGCGGCGCACTCTGGCGGCGTCTTGCCCATCAAATGGTGATCGATGACAATCACAGGCAATTCGATCGCAACGGCTTCGGCGAGCGCCGCTGTCGCCGCGGCGCCGCAATCGACTGTGATCACCAAATCTGCGCCTTGCTCCTTCAAATGCCGGAACGCTTCCGGGCTCGGGCCATAGCCCTCCATCAGGCGATCCGGGACGTAGAGGCCGATCTCCTGTCCCCAAGCGCGGAAATATCTCGCCAGGATGGCTGAACTGGTGCCACCATCAACATCATAGTCAGCGAAGACAGTGACTTTCCTGCCCGCAACAATCGCATCCAGGACCAGACCCGCTGCTTTCATCATATCCTGAAAGCTCGTCGGATCGGGAAACAATGCTCTCAGAGTTGGATTGAGGAAAGTGTCAACATCCGCCGCCGCGATCCCGCGCGGCTCCAAAAGTCGTGCCAGTAAATCGCTACCGCCAAGCTGCGGTGTCAGCGCGCGAACAGTCGCTTCATCTGGCTGGTGCAGCGTCCAATAGCGTCCGCCATGGGACTTGGGCACGGAAAAGCTTGTTTCACTCATGCTGCTTTTAACCATGACTCGCGGCGTGCGGAAACCAAATGCGCAGAGGCTTAACGGATTTCAGTCGCAACCTGATAGTCAATCAATTCCGCTTCGGACATATAATGCATGCCATTTGCCGGCGCCGCTTCGAGCGTGAACCAGTAGAAGGAGACCGGACAGTCGACAGCTTCGAAATAGTCCAGATAGATTTGATGCTCATCGCTGCTGCGCGAAATTTCGCCGCCCTCCATCCCATCGCCGTCGGCCCAGGAATGCACGCCGATACGTGCGCCGCGTTCGGCGATGCGATTGCGCCCAGCGCAGAAGAGATCAACTGCGCCTGATTCAATTATTCCATCAGCTGGAACATATGTGTCCAACCCGGCCTGATGAATGAGCATGGCTGTCTGGAGGTTCGCTTCATCATCAATCGAGCCGTCAATATCTTCAAGAATGACCGTCGTCAGATCAGGATGCTCGTCCAGTTGGCGTTTAATTTCGCGATAGGTCATCGCGTTGAGCGTTCCGGCGACGAACAAGCGGTCGCCATCAACAAATGTATCCGTGATGTCGCGTCGATAGTCGCCCCCCGCGCAAGCGGAGAGCCCTATCAGAACAGCCAGAACGCTGGCAGCGCTTCGCACTAAACCCGGTGCCAGGACTTGATTTTGCGAACCATGCCGTCAGCGCTACTCATCACGAGCGTGTCAGTCTCGATGTGGCCATTGGTGCGAACAACGCCGTCGACCAGACCACCTTTGGTGACACCCGTTGCGCAGAACACAGTCTCGCCGGACGCGAGCTCGTGCAAATCATATTTCTTGTCATAGTCAGTGATTCCGGTGCGATCGGCGCGGCGGCGCTCATCATCGTTTCGGAATACCAGACGGGCCTGCATCTGGCCGCCCACACATTTCAGTGCGGCCGCTGCGAGGACACCTTCAGGGGCACCGCCGGATCCAACATATAAGTCGATCCCAGTGCTTGGATTGGTGGTATTGATCACGCCAGCAACATCACCGTCTGAGATCAGATGAACACGCGCACCAGCGCCGCGCAGGCTTGCAATAATTTCAGCGTGACGCGGGCGGTCGAGGACACAGGCGGTCATCGCGCTGACATCGACGCCTTTGGCTTTCGCCATTGCAGAGATGTTTTCAGCTGGCGACGCATCGAGATCGATAATCCCGTTTTCGTATCCCGGACCGATGGCGATCTTGTCCATATAAGTATCTGGCGCGAACAAAAGGCCGCCGCGCGGCGCAATCGCCAACACTGCCAGTGCATTGGACATGGCTTTCGCCGTCAGCGTCGTGCCTTCAAGAGGATCGAGCGCAATATCGATTTCAGGGCCAGTTCCGGTGCCGACTTCTTCGCCGATGTAAAGCATTGGCGCTTCGTCGCGTTCGCCTTCACCGATTACAACGCGGCCCTGGAAGTCGACGGCGTTAAAGGCGGTTCGCATGGCGTCGACGGCAGCGGCGTCAGCCGCCTTCTCATCACCTCGGCCCGCAAGCGTTTCTGCCGCAATAGCCGCTTTTTCAGTCACTCGCACCATGGCGTCCGCCAGATGCGGAATTAGAATACTCTCACTCATTTCTCACTCCCACAGGCCACTCCTGACCCAGCACTAATTACGAACTCGCCGCGTCGATCGGTATGACCTGCGGTGGACCCACACTCGCCTCCAAAGCAGAGACACGGGCGGACGCGGCGTCTATGTCACCGCGAGAACACACATGCGTAACAATGGCAACAGGCGAGACATCGCTATCATCGGCCGACTCCTGCAACAGTTTGTCGACCGACACATCGTGTGCCGCCAGTGCCTCGGTCAAGCTCGCTAACGCGCCTGGCCGGTCCGCGAGCTTTACACGCAAAAAGAATGCCGAACGCTCAGCCGCTTCGGCAGCCACGAAATTTCGGCCTTGATGATGCGGTGCGCGCCCAAATGGGCTGCGAGCCGTCGGCGTGAACAGCTTCGAAACATCCCCCATGACAGCACTCGCTGTTGGCCCTGCACCAGCGCCGGGGCCCGTCAGTGTTACAGCACCGAGCGGATCCCCTTCGACCCGAACCGTATTCAGCGCGCCATTGACGCGTGCCAGTGGGTGATCGACAGGTAGCGCCAGAGGCGCGACGCGGCATACCACACCCGCATCGGTCAGAATGCCCTCTGTTATCAATTTGATACGCAACCCAAGCCGATCTGCGAGGTTGAGATCGATCAATTCGACACTGTCGACGCCTTTGACTGAGACTTTGCTGAAATCAAGATCCGCTGTGAACGCGATTGACGCCAGGATCGCGGCCTTGTGGGCAGCATCCATACCCGACACATCCAGCGTCGGGTCGGCTTCGGCATAGCCCAGACGTTGCGCTTCTTCCAAGACCTCATCATAGGATCGACCGGTTTCGAGCATTTGCGTCGTCAGATAATTGCAAGTCCCGTTGAGAATGCCGGAAACCCGCTGGATCGCGACGCCAGTCAACGAGTCTCTCAAAACACGAACAATCGGCACGCCGCCTGCGACAGCTGCCTCGAACATCAGATCAACATCATTCGCCTGAGCCAGCGCCTCGAGCGCCTGGCCATGCATGGCAATCAAGGCCTTGTTTGCGGTAACGACGTGCTTGCCGGCTTTCAGAGCCTCTTCGACTGCAAACTTGGCCGGTCCGTCAGAACCGCCCATCAGTTCCACGAAAACATCAACCTCCGGATCTTCTGCCAGGGTTGCGGCGTCATCGAACCAGCGATAGCCGGAAACATCCACAGGGCGGTTGCGCGATCGGCTGCGCGCCGAGACGCCAACAATTTCAAGCCTGCCGGGCAGACGCAAATTGGCCTGACGCTCAACCAGTTCGATGAGACCACAGCCAACATTGCCGAGTCCCGCAATTCCTAACTTAACTGTTTTCAAGACCCAGTCCTTTTCAGCGGCTCGCTTAGCCGCTCTTCCGCCTGTTTTGCAAGGAAGCGTTTGATATTGCGCGCCGCCTGACGAATGCGTTGCTCGTTTTCAACCAGCGCGATGCGAACATGCCGATCACCGTGTTCACCGAACCCGGCGCCCGGTGCGACAGCGACTTCGGCTTCATTCATCAGTTTCAAAGCAAATTCGAGACTGCGCATGTCGCCGCATTGCGGCGGAATTTTCGCCCATGCGAACATTGAAGCTTCCGGGCTTGGGACTTCCCAACCGGCTCGTCCGAAGCTCTCAATCAAAACATCGCGGCGCGATTTATAAGTCGCTCGAAACTCATCGACGCAGTCTTGCGGGCCATCCAAAGCGGCACATGCAGCAACCTGGATTGGCGTGAAGGCCCCATAATCGAGATAGGATTTCACTCGTGCCAATGCTCCGATGAGGCGCTCATTACCTGCTGCGAACCCGATGCGCCAACCTGCCATGGAATAGGTTTTGGACATGGTCGTCGTTTCAACGGCAATGTCTTTCGCGCCGTTTACTTGCAGGATCGAGGGCGTCGGCTCTTCGAAATAGATCTCATTATAAGCCAAGTCTGAAAGAATATAGAGGTCATGCTTCTTGGCGAGCGCCACGGCATCTTTGTAGAATTCCAGATCGCAGACGTCCGCAGTCGGGTTGGATGGATAGCATAAAACCATCGCAGTCGGCGGCGGCACAGAATAGCGGATCGCTTTGCTGATGCCAGACAAGTATTCCTCGGGCGTCGGTGCCGGTATGGCGCGGATCGAGGCCCCCGCCATGATGAACCCAAAATGATGCAACGGATAAGATGGATCCGGGGCCAGGATAACATCTCCCGGCGCCGTAATCGCTTGCGCCAGATTGGCGAACCCCTCTTTCGAACCAAGAGTCACCACAACTTCGCGGTTCTTGTCCAGCTTCACGTCAAACCGGCGCTGATAATAGTCGACCAGCGCGCGGCGCAATCCGGGGATCCCACGGGACGCAGAATATCCGTGCACATCCGGTTTAGCCGCGGTTTCGGCAAGTTTGGCGATCACGTGCGGCGGCGCGGGCATGTCAGGATTGCCCATGCCGAGATCGATAATATCGGCTCCATTCGCGCGCAATTCGGCCTTGCGGCGATTGACCTGTTCGAAAACGTAAGGCGGCAAGCGCCGGATTTTATGAAACTCTCCGCTCATGGCGCAGATCTCCGTATGCAAATGTGTTTATGGGGTGCCTAGAGCCGGGCGCGCGCAACGTCAAAGCGCGCTTTAATTTCCTCGACTTCGGCGTCGGTCATGAAATCGGGGGCAGGCAGCTGCCCCTCGACCGCTCGCCTGACCTCCAAAGCCCAAGCCGCGACGGCTTCCGGCGTCTCGGTCGCAGGCTCAGCGCGCGGGTGGTTGAGGAACATTTCAAGCGCCGCCAGCGTCTCTGCTTCCGAGACTTCCAGTTTGCCAATAGGGTTGTAATCGGGCTGTGATTCAGGGATGGAGCCGAAATCAGGATAACCTTCGCCGCGAAACTCTACTTTTCGCGCTTCATACCAATCCGGGGCCTCGGCGCGCATGGCTTGCACTTTCTCAATCGAGCCTGCACAGCCCGCTAAAAAGACAAACGTTACGAAAACACCAGTGCGCATAAACAATTTCCTTCGCTGGACTCATAATTCCCAAAGCTGTTTAGTCTTATAAGGGTTCGCATAGAATGGCGAGAGTCGGTCTGATGACCAAAAGTAGAAACTTTGATAATTTTGGGGCGAGCACGCTTCCTAATGCGTTTTCGGACGCAAATTCTGAGTCTTTGCAGTTGATGACAACGAATTTGATGCAAGCCGTGCAAGAGGCGCAGGGCCTGCTGACGGATTCGCTGAATGGCGCAGATATGGCCGGGCCAGTGCCGGGCCAGGCTGATCCTTTTGGCGGCGCTGACGCTCAAATGAAGCTCGGCGCTGCGTTGGCGCGCAATCCTGAAAAATCCGGCCACGCCATGATGACTCTTTTTCAAGGCTGGATGAACCTGTTCCAGTCCATGGCCAGTGGTACGCCTTTGCCACGCGACCGCCGGTTCGCTGACCCCGAATGGGAAGCCAATCCGGCGTTCAACTTCATGCGCCGCGCCTGGATGCTGAATGCCGAATGGCTGCAAGGCCTGATCGACACGGTGTCTGACGATCTTGATGATGAGACCAAACTCAAGGCCCGGTATTATATGAGCCAGTTTGTCGACGCCATGTCGCCGACCAACATGATGGCGACCAACCCTGCCGCGATCCGGGCAATGATCGAAAGCAATGGCGAGAGCGTCTTGGCTGGTCTGCGCAATGCTCGCGAAGACATTCAGCGCGGTGACGGCCGCCTCGCCATTACGCAGACCGATGAAACCGCCTTCGAAGTCGGCAAAAATGTCGCCACCGCGAAAGGCAAAGTCGTCTTCCGCAACAAGCTGATCGAGATCATCCATTATAATCCAACCCGCAAGAAGACCCGCGAGCGGCCAATGCTCATCTTCCCGCCCTGGATCAATAAGTTCTACATTCTCGACTTGCAGCCTGAAAACTCGATGATCCGCTGGCTCCTATCGAAGCGCGTCAATACGTTCGTCGTGTCCTGGCGCTCGGCTGATGATGAGACCAAGGATTATACCTGGGACGACTATATTGAGCATGGCATCCTCGCTGCCGTCGACGCGGTCACCAAGGAATCTGGCGCCAAGAACCTCAACACAGTGGGCTATTGCATTGGCGGCACGCTGCTCAGCACCGCGCTCGCGCATATGGGCAAGACCGGCGACAAGCGGATCAAATCCGCGACTTATTTTGCCTCGCAATCTGACTTTGACCTTGCCGGCGAGTTGAAGATCTTCACCGGCGAAGACGGCCTACAGAAAACCGACACTGTCATCGAAGAGCATGATGGCATCATGCCCGGCGAGATGATGGGCGAGACCTTTAACTGGCTGCGCCCGGCGGATCTGGTCTGGCGCTATGTCGTCGACAATTACATGATGGGCAAACAGCCCCGCCCATTTGATCTGCTCTTTTGGAATGCCGACCAGACCAATATTCCCGGGCCAACACATCGCACTTATCTGACTGAGTTCTACAACCAGAACACGCTGTCTCGCGGTACTTTCAAAGTCTTTGGCGAGCCCGTCTCGATGCGTGACATCAAGATCCCGGTCTTCATTCAGGCCAGCCGATCCGACCATATCTGCCCCTGGCATTCGATTTACAAAGGCGCCCAGAATTTTGGCGGCAAAGTACGTTTCACGCTCGCCGGGTCAGGCCATATTGCCGGCGTCATCAATCATCCGGACGCCCAGAAATACCAGCATTGGACGAATGTTGAACTGCCCGCCAATCCCGGGCGCTGGATGTCTGGCGCAGAAGAAGTTGCGGGCTCGTGGTGGCCAAGTTGGTGGCAATGGTTGCAGCCTTTGTCCGGCGACAAGACCGATGCCGTGAAGCCGAAGAATCACAAGCTTGGCGCCGCGCCTGGCCAATATGCGGCGCTGAAGCTGAAAGATATCGCCGCAGGCACCAAACCGGCGGGACCTTATTCAGACGGCACGATGCCCACGCCAGGCCAACCACTGAAAAAGAAATCCAAAAAGCCAAGCTTCAAAATGCCCGCAGGCTGGCGACCGCGCGACTGATTGCGTCTCGATAGAAAAATGCGTGCGCTTGCGGCCGCACTTGCAGTTGTTTGCAAGTCCGGTTTTGGGGACTGAGTTTTAGTTGAGCGTAGGGGTTTTGTTGGTGAGCGCTATTGGTGCGCGCCGCCTCGTCCTTCGACAAGCTCAGGATGAGGCGTTTTTTGGATTTGTTCTGAGGGCGCTACCCAGGCTCAAGATAGACCAATGCCCGATTATCCCGGACTTGATCCGGGATCCCGCGCAGCAAGAGAGGAAGCATCAGATGAGATCCCGGGTTAAGCCCGGGACAGTCGGAGACAATGATGAGCGCACGTTCGAACACGTCCGGGCAGAGCTCATCAACATCGTTCGGCGAATAGAACCGGGTCGCGATATCATAGGCCGCAAAGTTCCGCGCCATGCCCTCAAAGTATGGCACCCAGGCGCGGCCATAGCGGTCGACTTGCACAAAAGCCTGCCGCCCGGTTTCAGCACTCCACCGATCGACCCGCCACAACTCAAAGAACAGGAACAGCCAGAAATAGACTGGGACCTGTAGGCAATGAGCTCGAAGGTAGCGATGGATGATCATGGCAGGGACTGTACACGCTCACGAACCCGGTCGGATTCAATCCCTTCGCTCCCCACGGCGAGCGCAGCGAGACCGTGGGGCCCATCACAGTCATTCACCCCCATGACCAGGGCCAACCAACCCGCGATGGGCTCCACGGTCTGAGCAAAGCTCAGCCGTGGAGAACGGCGACGCGAGGTCCCCGCGCTGCGACCGGAAGGCATTCGCTTCAACCCCACCAAGCCGTTCGTTCATCATGTCTGCTTTTGATCCGACTAGGACATCCATCGAACACCCTATTTGGGGCGCGTCTCGGACTCTAATAAGTTTGGATCATCGGAAAGTGGTGCTAGGCAGAGGGAATAGTGGGCGGCGAAGCCCTCTCGGATTGCGTCAGGAGGACCCAATGGTGACGACGACATTCAGGTATTTGAACACGCGCGCAGCGTTCGCATCTTTCATGAAGAAGTCTGCCGCGGTGATCGCGGTATCGGTCTTCGGATTGTTGGGGCCGTCTCACGCATGGGCCAAGGACTTTTCGGAAATTCTCGATATTGCGTACTATCAAGGAGACGAATTTAGCGAAGAAAAGCATCGTCTCGACCTCGTTATACCCGAAGGGCAAGCAGTCGTCGCGACGATGCTATGGATTCACGGCGGTGCATGGGCGTTCGGGGACCGCAAAGATGATCTTGAACTCGCTAGAGCATTTGCCCGTGAAGGCGTCGCAGTAGCCGTAATGTCCTATCGCTTAAGTCGAGGCGACTGGAGGGGTGACGAGTTTCCTTCGACTGGCGTTCAACATCCGGCGCACATAAATGATGTCGCTCGAGCGTTCGCTTGGGTTCACGAGAATGCCGACAATTATGGTCTCGAGAACGAGAAATTAATTGTCAGCGGGTTCTCGGCAGGTGGGCACCTCTCAGCACTCCTGGCAATGGATGATCAACACCTTGGTGCGCAAGGCCTATCGCCATCTGATATAAGAGCAGCCATTCCCGTTGCAGGTGGCTATGATCTGGAAGCGTATTATTTGGCAATTGAAGAAGGGTTGGGAGAAGATACCGCGATCGGTCACGTGCTTGGTGTGTTCGGTCCGCGCGAAAGCCTCCCAGACGCGTCGCCCTTGTCATACTTGCCAGAAGCGTCAGTTCCGATGCTCGTTTTGACCGAAGGTCAGACCGCAGACTATACCCGGATATTTGATGATGCCGTCGCAGAAAGCGGCAAAACCGACCTCATTCGCTTCAGCTACTATAACGATGAAACTCACGCATCACTTCTCGCGAGCCTTAGCCTGGACGAAAGCCCAGCGAGGCGTGAAATGCTGGAATTCATCGAGTCGGCAGCGGAGACTGAGAACTAACGACAAAATGGATCATGCCGGTAGAGGCTAGATGGCTGACCGCTTTTTCGCCCCTATTTCACCAGGCCCATTTCGTGGCGGTAGCGGCGGCGTAGCAAGTCGATTGGGGCGAGGTCGCCGCCTTTGGCTTGCTCATAATGCCAATAGGTCCAGCCATTACAGGCCGGGGCCTGCTGCACGAACGCGCCCATGCGATGGATCGAGCCCGTGGCTTCACCTGTGGTCAGGCTGCCATCGAGACGGATACGGGCATTGAAGCGCTTCTTCGGAGACCAGAGGCGGTCGCCGGGCTTGAGCCAGCCATTCTCGATCAAGGCGCCAAATGGGACGCGCGGGAGTGACTTCTTGCCTTGTTCGATTTCCAGCATGTCGCCTTCAATCGGTGTGATCGCTTTCAGGCGCGAGCGCGACAGGCGGACATGCGCCGGGTCTTGCTCGATGCCGACATAGGCGCGGCCGAGCTTCTTGGCGACTGCGGCCGTCGTGCCGGTGCCTGAGAACGGGTCGAGCACAATGTCGCCCCGCTTCGTCGTTGCCAGCAGAATGCGCTGCAACAGCGCTTCCGGCTTTTGCGTGGGATGCGCTTTCTTGCCGTCATCGCCTTTCAAGCGCTCACGACCGGCGCAGATAGGGATCAACCAATCAGAGCGCATTTGCTTGTCTTCATTGAAGGCTTTCAGCGCGTCATAATTGAACGTCACTTTCGACTGATCCGACTTGCCAGCCCAGATCATTGTCTCATGGGCGTTTTGGAAGCGCGTTCCTTTGAAGTTCGGCATCGGGTTGGACTTGCGCCAGATGACATCATTCTGGATCCAGAAGCCGGCATCCTGCAGCACTGTGCCGACGCGGAAAATATTATGATACGAACCGATCACCCAGATCGCGCCATTATCTTTCAGAACCCGGCGGCATTCGCTGAGCCATTGATGTGTGAACAGGTCATAGGCATCAAAGCTGTCAAACTGGTCCCAGGCATCCGTGACGCCGTCGACAACTGACTGGTCTGGTCGTGTGAGACCGCCGCCAAGTTGCAGATTATATGGCGGGTCTGCGAAGATGAGATCTACCGACTGGTCTGGCAGGCGGGACAGAACGTCGACGCACTCACCTTCAATAATTGTGTTTATGTTGAGCTGCATGCCCTTGTACTTCCCATCGTCGAATCAGTTGCGAATCAGAAGCATCCCAAATGAGTCTGTTCGGGTTGATGATTCGTTACCAAGTGGCGAAACTGATTCGCCCCCAATTGTTTCGATGTCGAAACTGCACGAATTGTCGCCTGTGGACAAGTCTGTGCATTTCCTCTGCATAGAGCCGATTCTCCTTGCCTTTCGTGACGCGCGCGTCATCTTCGAAATATGAACTCTGCGTCAGACCGTCTTCCGCTACCAAGAGTCCTTGCTTTTGCTGGCGTTGGAATGCCGCTTGCCGCTGTCGGGCTGCCAATGGCTGTGTTTGTGGCGCCAATGTATGCTGATCAGCTTGGTCTCGGCACGACAATGGTCGGCTTGATTTTCATGATCCTGCGCTTCTGGGATTTGGGCACAGACCCCGTCATGGGCTGGCTGGTCGATTCACGGCCAACCAAACATGGCCGGATCAAACATTGGCTCATTGGCAGCGTGCCTGTCCTGATGCTTGGCGCCTATTTCATGTTCATGCCGAGCGGAGAGACGGTCTCGCCGCTCTATTTGGTGATCTGGTTATCCGTGATGTGGCTCGGCTTCACCATGCTACAGACGCCGCATCAATCCTGGGTGCCGATGATCACGACGGCTTATGATGAGCGGTCGCGCATGTTCATGTGGCGCGAGATCATCAACACGATCACGCTGCTGACACTGCTGATCGTGCCAACTCTGCTGGCGATCAATTACGGAATCGAGCGCCGCGGACAAGTTCAAGTCATGGGCATTATCCTGCTAATTGTGCTGCCAGTGACAGTGCTGCTGGCGGTGCTGTTCGTCCCGGATCCAGCGCCGAAAGCCAATGAGAAGCCAATGCACTTCAGCTGGACGGCGATGCAGGGCGTGTTTCAAAATCCGAACATGGTGCGCGTTCTGCTGGTCGAGATTCTGGTCGGGATTGCGATTGCTGGCACTGGCGGCACGTTCCTGTTTGCGGCGCAGTGGGGCTTCGGCGTGACCGGCTATGCGCCCGTCGTCTTGATGGTCTTCTTCGTTGCCGGGTTCGGGGCCATGCCGCTTTGGGTCAAACTGTCAGAGCGGACAGAGAAGCACTCGACATTCATGTTTACCTGCATCTGGTCTATCGTAACTTATCTGCTCTACTTTCCTTTCAGCGTCTGGGCAGCTCAATATCCCGGGGCAGACCAGGAAATAGTTCGCGCCGGCATTCTTGTTATTCCAGCGGTAATATCCGGCCTTGGCTATGGCACCCCATTCATTCTGGTCAGATCGATGGTGGCGGACATTATCGAAGCCGAACACGCGAAAACCGGCGAGAACCGCTCCGGCATGTATTTCTCATTCATGTCCGGCGCTTATAAAACCGGCGCCAGCTTTGCGATTGGTATCCCATATATCATGCTCGGTGCCTGGGTCGGGTTTAACCCGTCAGGCGACAATAGCCCTGAAACTGTGCGCGGCCTGATGCTGGTTTTCGTCGGCGTGCCCGTCGTCTCTTACGCCCTCGCGGCGCTGATCCTGCGCAATTACCGCCTGACTCGAGGCGAGCAAAAAGCCAATGCGGCCCTGATTGCCAAGCAGACGGCGCAATAGTCTAGATATCCATACGATATTGATCGCCTTTCAGGATTGGCGGCTGAAACAAATCGGTCCGCAAAGGCGACCGGTGCGGCAACAGTCCGAGACGGCGAATGGTGCGCGCGAACCTCTGAGCGATCAGCTTCGCATGTGCGCCTTTGCCTGTGCCGCGCGCAAACCATTCAGCATCATAATCCTCACCGCCGCGCATATCGCGCAGCAAGTTTATCACGCGCGCGGCGCGGTCCGGATAATGCTGCGCCAGCCATTCATGGAAAATATCTTTCAATTCATGCGGCAGGCGCAGCAGCACATATCCTGCCCCGGTCGCGCCATTCTCGCTCGCAATCTCGAGCAATGTTTCCAGCTCAGACTCATTCAGCGCCGGAATAATCGGCGCCGCCATGACTGTTACCGGGACCCCCGCCTCGCTCAATCTTCGCACCGTCTGATAGCGCTTTAGCGGCGTTGCCGCTCGCGGCTCCATCAACCGCGCCAGTTTCGGCTCCAGCGTGGTGACCGACAGGCCGACCCGGCAGAGCTTCTTCTCCGCCATGGGCACAATCAGATCCATGTCGCGTTCGATCAAAGACGACTTGGTCAGCAGCGATACAGGGTGATTGTGATCGCTGAGAATTTGCAGGAACCGGCGGGTCAGTTCTTGTTCGCGCTCAACCGGTTGATACGCATCAGTATTGACGCCCAGCGCGATCGGGCGCGGCACATAACCGGGCCGCGACAGCTCGCGCAGCAATAGATCAGGTCCCTGCGGTTTGTAGAAAAGCTTGCTCTCAAAATCCAGGCCCGCAGACAGGCCGTGATAGGCATGGGTCGGGCGTGCAAAACAATAGACGCAGCCATGCTCACAACCGCGATACGGATTGATCGAGCGATCAAAGTGAATATCCGGCGATTTGTTGAACGTGATAATCGTGCGCGGCGTCTCTTTGGTCAGCGTCGTGGTCAGGCGCGGCGCGTCTTCTTCGATTGTATCCCAACCATCGTCCAGAGCCTCGCGCGTTTCGCGCTCATACCGCCCGGTCTGATTTGAAACCGCCCCCCGGCCGCGATGATGGAAGCGTTCTTGAACATCCGTCACCGCAGCCCGGTCCACCCGGCCGTTTTTCTTGAGCTTTTGTTCTGTCCGCATGCCTATCTCTAGAGCACGAGCGTCGGAACAAAACAAGAACTCTTTGGGTTTGTGCACAACTTGTCGTCTTTGTCACCGCGACCTTACCCGGAAAAACCCCGTGCGAAATTGTCAGGCAGTCTCAATCTGCGGTGGCCCCAAAAATTGCCGGATGAACCTTAAGATCCGCGCAAGCATGAGCTGCCTATGCCCGATTGAGACATCCCTCGCGCTTTGCGTGGATACTTGACACCCCGCGGACCCAAAGCCGCAATTCCTGGAGCTGTTCGTGCTGAAAAAACTTTGCCCCCTCGCTGTTTTATGTCTCGTCGCATCTTGCTCAGGCGGCGGCAATAGCCAAGGCGATGCGCCTGGTACGCTCCCGCAAGCTTCATCGAATTCGGCACCCGTGATCGCAACTTCGCAGATCAACGCTGATGTCGATATCGATATGAATTCCTCGACAGCATAAAAGCGCACATTGCCAGACGAAATCCCCCCCGCTCGAGCCAGCTTTCTACGCCATTCCGACCACTGGCCATTGCACTAGCCTGTCGCATCCGGAACTGCCCATCGACGGCACCAGTGTGCGGCCAAACCAATAGCGCGCAGCTGCCAATAGACGCAAAATCGCGGGATCCAATCTGGCGATTGGGTCCCGTCTCTTTTTTAGGCGCCGCTAAAAATTCACTCGGTTCGACACGGTCCCATCAACGATCAGGTTCGAGCCGGTGGTGTAAGACGAAAGCGGGCTGGCCAGGAAGACGGCGGCATTGGCGATCTCTTGCGGCGTGGCACAGCGACCCGTTGGGTTTCGGGACACAGCCTGTTTGAAAAAGTCCGGCATATTCTGTTCGACCTGGTGCCAGATGCCGCCTTCGAAATAGACCATGCCCGGTGAGACGACATTGGTGCGGATCCCGCGCTTGGCATGCTGGCGCGCCAGCCCCTTGGCCATGTGGATCAGGGCCGCTTTGATCGGACCGTAGGAGCCGGCATTATCGGCCACCGCCGCCGAAATCGAGGCGATAATCACAAACGCCGCATCGCCTTTTTCGTCCGCGGCTTTGCCGAGGAAGGGTTCCGCTGCATCGAACGCGTTTACGGCCCCGAGAACGTCGAGATTGAAATTCTGTTTCCAGGAGTCCGGGTCATTGCCCTGCGCCATCGCGCCGGCATTCGAGATCAGGATATCAATCCCGCCCAAAGTTTCGCCTGCAGATTTGATCCAGGCTTTGAGCTGCTCGCCATTGGTGACGTCGACAGAGCCGCCCGTCGCCGTGACGCCTTTGCCTTGCAGCTCTGATACTGCGGCGGCGACTTGATCGCCATTGCGCGCACAAATCGCAACATTTGCGCCTTCATCCGCGAGCGTATCCGCAATCGCCCGGCCAATCCCGCGTGTGCCGCCAAGGATGACGCAATTCTTGCCTTTTAGTTGAAAGTCCATGGATCTCGCTCCTGTCGTTTATATCTGTTTGTCGCGACCTTAGGGGCTCACGTGGTCTGACATAAGGCCTGACGTCGGAGCAGCAGGCCCTCACGCCTCTGATTGCCGCCGAACACAATTCATTCGCGCTCAAATTGTCCGTGTATCTCATAGTCGACGGATGGCGGAAAACTCCCCTTTTTGCTTAACACCTGAGCAAACCATCCCCCTCTAGCACTGTCCAAAACCAGAATGATGGAGATGGTTTGCGCAGGTGTTGTACAAAACAGGTCTGATGGGGCTTTTATTGGGCTTGGCCCCGTGCAGCGGTGGTGGCGGCGATGACACGCCCATCGACCCGCCAGGTGTCGCACAGGTCCCGCCGCCCTCAACGCAATCCAACTCAGCCCCAATTATTGAGACACCGACGATTTTCGGGCTTGAGAATGTCGCATTGTCAGCCACCATTTCCGCCAGTGACGCGGACGGCGATGCG
>Ga0316204_10007657_pt1 | contig 15610 bp, 3 predicted proteins | sample 6monrhotite_MG_2_FD_205661 | JGI IMG/M metagenome (GOLD analysis project Ga0316204, IMG submission 205661) | Microbial mat bacterial communities from mineral coupon in-situ incubated in ocean water Damariscotta River, Maine, United States -... | ecosystem: Environmental > Aquatic > Marine >... | reverse complement strand
CATCGACACCATAAACGGTTACCACTTGAGGAACATTCCAGTTATTACCATTAAAAGTCACAACCGCAGGCTGTGCAAAACCTTCCGTTGGTGTATCGCTATCCAGGTTCAGAGTGACATTGGCACCCGGAGCTGCACCTAACATAACTGTAAAAGATGCACTGCCACCGGCTTCGCTTGTCGTCAGCCCTGAGACAGGTGTCGCTATAACAGATTTCACATCATCATCAGCATTCACTGCTGCAATATCGGTAAGATCAACTCCATGATAGTTTGGATCACCACTAAATGTGGGGTGAAGCAATACGGTGTAATTAACGTCACCATCATCAACCCCGTCATCGGCACCGCGCACCGTTACCGTTTGCGGTGTATTCCAGTTACTGCTATTGAACGTTATCTGACTTGGTGACACCGTCCCCTCTGAAATATTAGAGCTACTCAGCAGCAATATCACGTCGGTCGTAGGCATCGTGCCGATCTGAACGGTAAAGGTAGCACTACCACCGGCCTCAGAGGTAAACAAAGTAGCCGCGGAGGTAACAGTCATACCAACAACATCATTATTAACATTGGTACCCGTCACACCAATCGTACCTAATGCATTGTAGTTAACATCACCAACACTACTGGGATCTAGATTAATGGTAAACGGAGTATCGCCATCAGCAATCGCATCGTCAGCACCTGTCACCGTAACCGTGACGGGCTGATCCCAGTTACTAAAATCAAATGAGAAACCACTGGTACTTAGTGAGACTTCATCCGCAGGATTAGCTGAGACTGAGACCGATACTGTGCCCGTCGGAATTGTATTTAACACAACCGTGAAGCTATCACTTATCAGGTTCTCTGAGGTCGCCAAACCAGAGAGTTTGCTCACCGTAATGCCAGCAGGCTCAACTGTATTATACTCAAGCGTGATATCTGAAAATAGCGGTGTACCAGCACCCGCGACCAAAATAACCTGATATTGAAGCCACTGATTATTCGCCCCATCAATAAGGGCCGCGGGCATTCCGGTACAGGTGATCGAACCCGAACCGGAGCAGCCACCCGCAAAGGTGTTAGCCGAACTCCAGTAACTACCATTAGTACCATCTGGGCCAATCCACGCAGTAGGTGTTCCCGGTGCACCAGCAGCATCAGCTGCGCTACGCATTTGAATGCGAACCTCAGCACCCGCAGGTAGTGTTTCAGTCCAACCAAGCGACCAGAGATAATTACTCACCTGCTCACTATTAAACCAGCTTGAGATTAAGGCGTGAGGGGAGCTAATTGTGCTGTAATTAAAGGTAATATCTCTTAGCACAGGGGTCGTTTCACGACTATTGAATAGACCAGCTGTTAGCGTGACTCGATATTGTGCATAGCGATATACACCTAGCGCCGACGTTGAACCACCATCCGCCACAGTGACCCACTGAACAGGCCACGCGGCAGGGGCTGCCTGATCATTACCCGCACGTACCTCAACTAGCAGCGATGAACTACCAAATTCTGACGCCGTATAATCTAACGTGGTAAAACCAGCGTGAATGCCGAAATCCATCACCTCAGAAAGGTAAGTACCACTCACCGGATAATCAACCACCGTTGTATTTTGATAATATTTGATACTGTTAGCCTGCCCAACAATCGCATCAGGTAGCTCATCACCATTCATATCCATCGTCTGGATATAGTCATTAGCCCCCGTTAGCGGCAACCATGTTGATCTTGATGCTGTCAGATCAGCCCATGACACAGCCCCCAGGCCATCACCGGTATTTTCATAGAGTATCTGACTTTTGCTAGCGACAGTGCTGTTTTGAACCAATTCAGGGTCACCATCACCATCAATGTCGATCAACATTGGCAATGGGTTCCAAAAGGTATACAGCGACGCATCCCACACATCTTTATTCACATAGTTCGGTGCACCCGATGAAGCAGTGTTTTCGTAACCCTGCAAGGTAGAAAACGTGTCCCCCACATACTCAATGCTATCCAGATCATCATCACCATCCAGATCAAACAGCAATTCGCCTGGTTGCCATGCGCGTTGAGTCCAGATAATGCCACCGCCACCATCAGGACCACCGTTTTCGTAAACCACATCTGAAAAAACAATATCAACTCGACCATCATTATTAACATCGCCCGAACGCCCTTTAATCCACGCATTCGAACCGCGATTGATATCCCAACTCGTCGGCGCACGCGTCCAGGTATTTGGCGAGTCGTTATTCACATCATTGATATAACCCTTCATCCAGCTGTCCCAGGCAGGCGCCACCATAATGTCGATGTCGCCATCGCCATCAAAGTCACCCAGCGAAACATATTGAATATCCGTATCACCTGGTGTGAGCGTAAAGGTGGGTGTTGCCTCCCAAGACACAGTACGAGAGATGGCATCAAGCGTTAACTTACTACCTTTTATATTGACACCACTTGGCGTACCCGTATTAAAGTCCTGCGATGATTGATGCCCCATGCTGTTAGGTTGAGATGCCAGCCCAAGATCAGCATCAGCATTTAAACCAATTAGATTGGCATCTTTACTGATATAGGCCATCCAGCCCGCTAGATTATTTGAATGCGTAGCTACGCACTGCCCACCCGCCCAGGTTCCACCGTTAACACCACATGCCGTTTCATCCAACACACCCCAACCCCAGTTGGTTTGAGTAAAGAAATTGCTATCAATAATCACAATACCAATCGCGGCATCAGCGACGCCATCAGTAGCCGCCACATTACCTTTCGAATCTTTAATAAACCCGGTGGTAATATCGAGCGTATCGCCGCCACCAGTACTGCCAAAATCAGCATTCCCTTCAAGACTGGTAGACTTCGCAACACTAAGCACTAATGTCAACGTCGTATCATTAGTGACCTTAAGACTCACAATATCGCCAACCACGATATCATTCACATCTGCAGTGACTGCATTATCACCATTAATGTCCCATGAAAACTTAGCCCAGTCGACATAGGGTTTAATTTCAGTCGTCGCTGCCGCGATGGATGTAAAGTCGGTACCGGTAATCACCAGTGTATTCGTTGCCGGCGTATAGGATGCTGAACTAATTGTCGCTATTGGAACAACATTGTCCACCTGAAAATCAACGCTTTCAACCGGTGAAATGCTATCCTTTTCACCATCGTTTACGGTAAAGCGAACTCGTACATCCCCCTGATCAATGCCATCGAGACCAACAAGGTCACCATGCTGAGCATTAAAAGTGAAACTGTGTATGGGCGCCGCAGCCAATGTCGCAGCAGCGGCATAACCGCTACCGCCATTATCACTCCAAGTCGCCGTTAGCGCAGTGCTGTTTGCAATCCAGCTACTACCGCCATCGACTGAGTACTCGAAACTATTCAGCGTGACATTGCTGCTTTCAGTATCGCGGGCCTTCCAGTTGATGGTGACAACACCATCGCCAGCCGTGGACTGACTGACCTGCGCTAGCGGAATTTCATTATCGATTGTATAACCGCCTGCTGGTGCCTTATTCGAATCAAGCGGGGCATCAACTACGCCGTCGCCCGTTGAGATATTGCCAAAGGCATCCCGAGTAAATCCAGCGGTAACGTCCACCGTATCGATACCAGCCGTTGCGCCGTAACCCGCAGCCGCCTCAATAGCATCCGATTTGGCAGTCGTAAAACTGACCGTTAAGGTGGTTGTATTGGTAATCACAAGCGAGCTAACACCACTACCATCAAATATAATATTAGTCGTGACAGCGTCATCACCATTGATATCCCAAACCAGTTTGCTCCAATCAACAGTCGCTGCAATATCTGTACTCGCCGAATCGATAGTAATGAAATTAGTGCCGATCAGCACCAGTTCATTGGTTAGGCTATTGTATTCAGCCGAGGTAATGGTCGCCGTAGGCGATAGATTATCAACCGTAAAATTAACAGACGTAAGCGGCTGAGCACTATCACTATTGCCATCATTCAGTCTAAAACGCACTCTCACATCGGTTTGATCAATACCACCAAGCCCGACAAGATCACCATGCTGAGTGTTAAAGGTAAAGGTGTGCTCTACTGCTGCACCAAATGTTGCTTCAGTGGCATAGCCACCGCCACCATTATCCGCCCAACCAGCAGAAAGCGCAGTGCTGTTAGCAACCCAAGCAGTACCACCATCAACAGAATACTCAAAGCTGTTTAGCGTGACATTTTCGCTCTCATTATCACGCCCCTTCCATTTAACGGTAACGACACCATCACCAGCAGTAGACTGGGTAACCTGAGCTAATGGAATCACATTATCACCAGCATACCCACCGACTGGTGCGCCGTTGGTACTCAATGAGGCATTGATAGCACCATCGGTCGTTGAGACATTCCCAAACGTATCCTTGGTAAAGCCAGCCGCCACATCCAGGGTATCCGCCCCACCTGCGGCACCATAACCAGCAATCAACTCAATAATAGAGGCCTTGCCTGTTGTTAGCGCCATCGTGAGTGTCGTCGCATTAGTGATTGTCAGACTGGCAACACCACTTCCATCAAATATAGCGTTGGTCGTGACTGCGTCATCACCATTGATATCCCAGACAAACTTGCTCCAGTCGACGCTTGATTTAATATCTGTTGACACTGTATCGATGGTGTCTAAATTGGAACCAGTGATCACCAGCTCATTCGCAATCGCATTATAAACAGCCGAGGTAATCGTTGCGGTTGGGGTTAGATTATCGACCTGAAAGTTTGCTGCCGCTGCAACAGGTGAGCTATCGACCGTACCGTCATTCAATGTAAAGCGAACCCGAATATCGGACTGATCGAGGTCAGTGGTGAGCGGCGCATCAACATGATCTGTATCAAATGTGAAACTATGAACCGTACCCGACCAATTAGTCGCAGAACTAAAACTACCTGACCAGCCCCCTGCCAGTGCAGTTGAGGCATCTCCGTTGGTCGGCGCATACCAGGTAGTGCCGCCATCATCAGAGTATTGAAATGTTTTTAATGTGACGTTATCACCATCAGCATCCTGCACGCGGAAGTTAATGGTTAAAAGACCACTACCATCAGTCGCCTGACTAATTTGTGCAACCGGAATTTGATTCGCAGATGTGAAGCCACCAATCGGCGCAAAGTTTGACGGAATATACTCATATGCACCGATATCACAGGTTGAAGTGAGATCGCCATCACCATCAAAAGGCCGAAAAGAATTTCGCTGATCCAGGTTACTGATCGGCGCAGCGGCACATACTGCATTCAAACCCGCATCCGTCGCCGGACTTGCTGGAGAGATCGCATGCGTTTGTGTTAAACCGCCATTGCTCGCAAGGGCTGACAGTAGAGGATCAACCCCAGAGATATCATTCGTATTCGCAGCAAAACAGGTGCCGTTGAACTGCAGATTATAATCACCCGATGTGACGCCGGAACAGAGGTTAGTACCAACATCCACTGGCTGGGTAACAATTGTATTGTAAAGGGTAACCGTGCCGGCAAGACGATAGATCGCATCTGCAACACCTGCATTATTGTTATAGAAAGTGGAGTTCCTGATTACCGCTGTACCATCCTGATATATTGCGCCAGCCGTGTCTGCCACTGAATTCCCGGAGAAGGTGGAGTTATTGATATCCAGTGTGTGGCTACTGAATATCGCACCACCATCATGCCCGCCCCCCACGGTTGAGTTACCAGCGAAGGTGGAAGAGTTTATTAAAACAACACCTGAATTACGGATCGCGCCACCCACATTAGCTGCGGTATTGGAAGTAAAAGTTGAATCGTCGATGGTGAGCGTCGTTGTGACACTCATGTAGATGGCGCCGCCCTCGTAGGCATCGTTATTCGTAAAGGTTGCACCGCTAACAGTGAGATCACTAGTACTATAGAGTGCACCACCATAATCACCACTCGTGATACCACTAGAATTATTGGTAAAGGTGTTAGTACCGCTAATCGTCAACGGTGCTAAGCCGTTGAGAATCGCACCCGCATCGTTTCCGGCGACATTATCGGTAAACGTGACATTTGTCATCGTGCCACCATACATGCGAATAGCACCACCCCAATTTTCAACCTTAAAAGAGGCAAACGAAGAATCACTAACCGTAAGCACTGCCGCATCAAGCCAGACATAGATAGCGCCACCATCATAAGCATCTGAGATACCATCATTACGCCCAGTAAACGCCGCATTCGAGACCGTCACTGTGCCAGTACTATAGATCGCGCCACCATAATCACCAGCGCCGATACCAGCATAGTTACCAGTAAATGTATTAGAGGTACCATTGATTATCAGCGGATCAGCGGCATTAAAGATCGCGCCACCATTGGTCGTTTCACTAAAATTCCCTGTAAAGGTGACATCACCAAGGGTGCCACCATACATGCGTAGCGCCCCACCAACGTCCACCGCCCTGAAATTGGAAAATGAAGCATTTGATAATGCAAGGGTATCACCAGTGTAGGAAAGATAAATGGCTCCGCCCTGATAAGCATCGGCTGTACCGTCGTTACGACCAGTAAAAGTGGCATTAGATATATCGAGTGGATTAGATGAAAAAATGGCGCCACCATTATCACCAGAGGCGATGCCTGCATGGTTATTGGTAAAGGTATTGGAGGTTCCGTTAATAATCAGCGGCCTTGAAACATTATAAATCGCACCACCATCATTAGCAGTATAATTATTAGTAAAGGTAACATCACTCATGGTGCCGCCGCGCGTATAGATAGCACCACCCACGTCCACCGTATTATTCGCATCAAACGTTGCATTATTCAGTGTTAGCGTGGGTGCATATAGGGTACTTATATAAATTGCACCACCACTGTAGGCTTGACTGTTTTGAAACGTAGAACTACCGGAAACATCATTTAAGGTAACATCAGCATCCGAATAGATGGCCCCACCATAATCACCACTGGCTGTACCCGCATCATTATTATCAAATAGAATCACACCATTGATGTTAACTGCATTTACCTGGTTATAAATTGCGCCACCATCATTGGAAACACTATTATTCTGAAACGTTGCAGGGCCTGCAATCGTGATACCGTAGGCTTGGATTGCACCACCGATATTGGTACCAGTGTTTCCGATGAATGACACTTCACCTGCAGTAAGTGTCTTACCCGCATCAAGATAGATCGCACCACCATTGTATGCATCGTTATTCTGAAAAGTAGCAGCGCCAGTAGTAGGGTTCAGCGTCAGATCACCGCTAGACCAGATAGCGCCACCATGATCAGTGGTATGGTTTCGTAGCGAGTCGTTATTATCAAACAAAATAGCACCGTCAATGCTAAGGGCACCAGTAATATTTCGGATCGCGCCACCACGATCATTTGCACTGTTACCCGTTGCAGAGATGCCGCCAGTAATGGTAAGACCATAGCTATAAATACCGCCTGCGTTAGTAGTGGCTGTATTGGCATTAAGCGTAACTGCATTAAGCAAAACAGTTTTTGTAGCGTCATCGATATATATCGCGCCACCCTGATAGGCGTCATTATTGGTGAAATTAATGGTGCCACCACTATGTGTAATATTACCGCTAGACCAGATAGCACCACCGCTATCCGTAGTATGATTTCTTAGCGAATCGTTATTGGTAAATACAACATTACCGGCCATGACAATATCGTTGGTCGCGTTGTAAACACCGCCAGCCCTGTCATTGGCATAGTTGTTTGAAATAGTTGCGCCATTGGTTATGGTCAAACCAGTCGTATAAATACCGCCACCATTAGCTGTGGAAGTACCATTTGATACCGTGGCATTATTAAGACTGACTGATCTAAGCGAATAAATCGCACCACCATTATTTGTGCCATTGGCGGTACAGCTATCCACAACACTATCTTTAATCGTGAGATCACCCGTACTATAAATACACCCACCCGAACCGGTAACCTTCCCGTTTTGAACTGTCAGTGCTTCAAGAGTAAGGTCACTGCTATTGGTAACATGAAAGATACGATCAGCCGCTGATGCGAGATCAACAGCTGCGCGAATAAAAGTAGAACCAGAGCCCGCACCAACAATATTCACCGGGTTAGTGATGTCAAAATCACCTGCCGCGTTAGTATTATCTGTTCCTGGCAAGCTAATAGTATAAGTACCTGCCGGTAGCGTGATTTGATTCAGATCAGGCGCGGCATTAGCCGCATCGATCGCTTCACGCAGCGAGCAGGTTGCATTACAGGTGCCGTCAGTCGCCTCTGCATTGGTGGTTACGGTATACGTCACCATAATAGGCGTTACATTTGAAATTATTTGTGGATTAGTACCACTAACAGTATCCACATCGTTGTAGGTCACCCTAACATCATAAGAGGCGTCGGTAGTTAATCCTGTAATTGTTGTTTGATAGGGACTTCCTGCATGTGCAGCCGCCGCAACTAAGCTTGTCCATGATCCTGCACTCGACAGCTTGTAATCAATCGTATAGGTATTATTAGCATTACCATCATCAGAATACGGCATAGAGACAGCGATTGAAGTTGGAGAGACTACAGCTGCGGTAGCCGTACCAGCTGTCGTGCTATCGGCAACCCCACCGAGGTTATACTCATGAGCACCCATATCAGGATTTCCTGAGCGACTACCACCATCAATATCATCAGCTGGAGCTCCAGTAGCAGTACCAAGATCGATAACGGGTGAGCTCGCCTGTAAATTAAAATCACCTGCTGTTGTTGGGGCTCCGCTACCTGCCTGCGCCATCGTTACAAACAGTGGATCACTATTAATATTTCCAGTTCCAGTAAAACCACCAGAGATATCGGAATAAGTTACCGTTGGCGCACTGCTAATCTGAGGACCGGTATTGCCAGCCGTATTCCCCCAAAAAATACTATTGGTAACCGTTGCACCACCGGTCAAACCACCACCATTACGAAAAGCATAATTACCGGCAATCGTACTGTTCATTAGCGTTAGCGTACCACCACCATTATTGATACCACCACCGTCACTATAAGCTTGTCCTTCAGCAATATTGCCTGAAATAATGCTATTCGTAACGGAAAGCGAAGATGAAGAATTAAGATAAAGACCGCCGCCGTATTGTCCCGTGGAATTCCCACTGACCTTGACCTTATTTAGCGACGCAGTAGTTCCGGCCCCCGTCATTGAAATGCCACCACCCGAAGCCGCGGCTCCCGCTGTATTGCCACTGATAGTGCCGCCAGTCATATTCATGCTGGCAGTACCAGCAATATACCCCCCCCCACCAGACCCGAGCGTTGCCGTATTAGCAGTCACATCTGTAAATGTAAGCGTTACGACTGTAGCCGCACCAGTCAAATATAAACCACCACCAAGCTGACCATTATTGATCGTAGTATTATTATCAATCGTACTGGTGTTGATTGTTATAGGTGAGCTGGAACTATAAATACCACCGCCATTCTGTGCCGAGGTGTTATGACTAATCGTAGAGTTAGTGATCGTAGTTGTGATACCGTTATTGGTCAGATAAAGACCACCACCCATTGCGCCACTTGTGTTATAGGAAACCGTACTATTGCTGATTGCTAAGGCACTACCACCACCCGCCGCATAGATCCCGCCCCCGGCGGCACCAGCATTAGGTTCCCCAGAAACACCAATAGTGACATTATCTATCGTTGCACCACCGCCAGTAATATAGATACCAGCGCCCGGCACGTAACTCGCGGGAGCATTGCCTTTAATAATTGTGTTTTTTATCGTCGGAGCAGCACCGCCGCCAATATACACGCCGCGTCGATTATTACCGCTAGTCGACAGACTATCGATAGTAAAACCATCCAGAACTGCCGCACTGGTCAACGCAGCATTATTAAACCTAACAACAGGCAAATCACCGCCGGCGCCTTGAATAATAGTAGAGGCTGCACCACTGGCAGATTGAATCGTAATCACTTTTGACCCAAAATCAATATTTTCACTATAAGTGCCAGCCGAAACAACAACTACATCACCATTAGCTGAGGCCGTGATTGCAGCGGAAATTGAGGCGTGCTGGGCTGGGACAGTGCGGGTAACCGCAAAACTATCGGTTGCAAAAATACAAACAAAGAATAAAGGAAGCCACAAGCTGAGAGAAAAAATATCAGACTTCACGTTGCGCGTTAACGCCACCGCTTCGATTCTTACTTTATTAGAATCATATCTAATTTTCATTCCAAACAACCTCAATTATACTTCCATCTAAACTTACATTTCCTTATCACTCAACTTGCGCTCCTTGCGATTAACACACCCTTACTCGATAAAGTTAAATCTCATGGTACTGGACGATTCTCGGTATACGCCCATGGATTTCCGGTTGGGTCATCCGCTCTAAAATATGACTCCCAGCTAACCGCATCCACATCAAATCCACCGTCGGAATAAATATACTGACCACCAGACCCACCCGGAGTACTGGTCGTATCTGGCTCTGCAATATAAGTATATTGACCGCCATTCACGTTTACATTCTGCCCTGCTGTTGCCATATCAAAATTGGCGGCGTCAGGCGGTGTTGCGCCCCAATCACTATTCCATCCCGTAGAAGTTGGCGCAGGAAGGTTGTCACCAAAAAGCTGCATTGTGTTAGTGATGCTTTTCACTTCCAGCCCATTTTGATCATAAGTACTGTTAGACATATCAATCTCAAACGTCATATCGATTTCACCAAAACGCGCTACATTTTGATAAATCACAGGCTTGTTTTTTAATGCTTCTTTTCTAAATTCCTGGTACATCTCACCATCACTATTGATCTGCAACATGATCACCCTGTTTGGATTACCTGAACCGTTGCCTGAGATGCTATTCACCCCTAAAGGATCACTACCATTAGCAGCATCCGTAATAACTGCGCCCGTCTTAACCACATTAAAACTACCCGCAGATGCAGAACCAAATTGATTATTGGCCATTCCCGATATCCAACTAGAAGGTGTGACAGAAGGCATAGTCATCGTGAATCCTGTCTGGATATAGGTCTCCTGAATAAAACCATCAGCCAGATCCCCCATCACAAAGTGGTAATAGTGCTGGTCTACACCCTCGACATTCACCGTTACAATCTCTGGTAACTGCCAGGCTTCACCTGTTGAATCAGACCATGCGTCCTCAACCAAAAAGCTTGTACCGCCAATATTCTCAATAGCAGTTCCCGATGTGTTGTGTACGCCCTGCTGAAATTGCCCGTTGCTTGGACCTGAATGTGAACTAAGATTAAGTTCAAAACCCGCATCTAACGCATAACTACTCGCACTGTTGAAAACGGTCGCAGCCAGAAAAATCATTGCAAAGGCAAAATGCCCCTTCATTTCCTGCGAACGCGGCATGCCAATAGCTGACATCACTTCACTGCGAATGACTGGTCTGATTACTTGAAATAAGAAGCTACTCATTTTTTCAAACCTGCTACCGTAACCTCTGAGTTCATAAAAAATTTATTTTCCTGAGGTGAAATTTCCTCAAGGGAAAACTGAATAATGAACCCACTGCGGGCAACCATAACGTTCAGACATCTAAGCCACGCATCATCTTCCTAACGATTCGCAACTAATTTTTAGCGTCTTTACCACCTGGTAATCCCGCTGCCGTAGCTCGTTTGCCTTAGGCCGGTAACTTTGCGCCACCCCCTTTCGGAAGGCTTCGCCATTCTCAGTTCTCCATACACTATAGCGGCATATTAAAGATACATTTTAGGGGTAATTACTAAAAACATTAGCGCGTCACAAAATCAAACAAAAAACAGCTAATACATTGAATTTATTGGGGTAAATACGAAAAACAAAGTAAGATTACCCTGCTATTTTGGGGGTAATAACCACGAATAAAACGTAGGAACGATCTTACAAATCAGCGATTTAGCGCGTCAAAAAAGAGAGGGGGACAGCAGAAGGGGTTTCAGCAAAATTAAGGGTACATCGTGGCAAGAATCGCTGCATTAGCAACAGGCGTTGCATTATGACAAGAGCGTGCAATTTTAAACATCTCCCACAACTTATCACCCTTCCAACCGCGACTATTTGCCGAATCAAGACGGCTATAAAGCTCACGATTAAGGTGCATAATCTCAACCGAAAATGGGTCATCGACCCGCGACGCAATCTCAGCAAGCGAGCCCGGACGGTTTTCAGGCCAACGCACAGCCGCCCATGTAAGCATCGCCTCTTTAGCAGCTGCCGCATCGTTCTGAGCACAAGCAATCTGTAGTGCCTTTTTCACCGCACTAAAATCAGGTGTCGCGGCTTCATTCTGCACAGCGACAGGAGGCTGATCTTTTCTACGCGTCACAATCCATGCAATCGCAGTCAATAACCATCCCGCCGCTAACAGGGCACTGGCTATGCGCCAGCCACTATTATTTGATTCTGAGGAGAGCGCTTCGGCTATCTCGCGCACATCCAAATCAACATCCATTGCAGGCGTAGCTGAGACAGGCGCATTTGCAGTTGCTGCTACCGCTACGTTTAATGTTCGCGCAGGCAAACTCACCACCTCACGCTTGCCGGTACGACTATTCCACCAGGGGATATTGATCGCAGGCAACTGATACTCACCCGCCTGCGTTGGAATCAGCGCGATCTTCTCCTGGCGCACACCAATCAACGTCTCCTGTTTTTTATCGTTGATTTGCCGCGCCTGATCGGGGTAGGCCTTGATTCCCACCGGCATTGTTGGCGTAATCGTCGGTAACTGGGCGGCTGTCAAACCATCTGCGGCCAACGTTAATGTCCACGTAAGCGGCTCCCCGGCGGTCACTGCTTTGCTGAGATCAAGCCCTTCAGGCCACTCTTCGACCAACCTCAGTTCACGCGCCGGTAACCATTGCTGTGCATCTTCCGTAGCAGGCACCGCTTTGATATTGAGCGAAACCGCTTCCGAGCGCACACGACGAATTTGACCGCCTTGCTCAAACACATCAAACATACCGCGCGAACGGTTAACCACCTGCCCTTCAAAAGTGAGTGGCGAGATAGTCAGCGTACCGCTTTGCTGTGGGAAGATTGCATAACTACGCTCAAGCACCACATAACGACGACCATCGCGCGTCGTTTCAAACTCACGATCATCACCCAGCTTTTCGATCACCGCATCCGCATCGCTTATCTCCGGCTCAGAAAGCGTGGCATTAGCAACGTTCACCGCGCGAAACAGACGCGCCTTATAGATCACCTGCGACTGCACATAGGCCTCATCCTCACCCGTTGCAGACTCAGCGCTCACCTCAATAAATAGCGCCGATTGATTACCACCCTCCGCAGGCGCCGCTTGCTCCGTCACGCCAATCACCAGCGGCTGGCTGTTATCTTTGCCAAACGGAATCGACGGCACCACCAAACGCCCACTGCGTTTTGGCATCAATACCAGCGTCCACTGGCGTGCCTGCGACACGCTACCATTGACGATCTGCATCGTCGTGCCCTGGCTCTGGCTTCTGATATCAAAGGTCTGTTCAAGTGCGCTAAAGTCCGGATCATCATCCACCCGGCCATCCGCTTCAAAGACCAGACGGAACGACTCATTCATCGCCACCGGATTACGATCACTCTTGACGCTAATCGTAGCCGCCCATGATGGCAGCGCTAATAACATCAACGCACCACATAGCCACCAACGCATTACACGACTTTTGCCTGCTACCATGACTCACCCCCACTACGCGACTGACCACCACTGCGGTTTCTTTCCTGCTGCGATTGATATTGAAACTTACGTCGTAACAGTCCACCCGGATCATCTGGAATACGACGCAACCATTGATCATTTGCCTGCTGAATTTCAGCCTGCGCTTCACTCAACTCAGCCGCAGTTGCCGCTTCCGATTGCGCATCGCCTTCAGCCTCATCACCCTGTCGCGCTTGCTGCACTTCATCAGTAGACTGCTCACCAGCCTCTTCATCAGACTCGGGCATCTGCTGCGCCTGCTCACTTTGCGACGCATCTTCTTGCGATGACGGCTGTGGCACATCACCCATTTCGTCTGATGACGATTGCCCACTCTGCTGCTGATCCGACGACTCTCCCTCGGATGGATTAGATTGCGACTCACCTTGCTGTGACTCTCCAGGCTGCGACTCGCCCTGTTGAGCATCGCTCTGTTGCGATTGCTCGCCGCCTTCATCGGACTCACCCGATTGCGAGTCATCCGATGATGACTCACCAGACTCCTGCTTCAACTGCTCCTCTACCAGCGCTCGATTATGTTTTGCATCTCCATGTTTCGGTTGCAATGCTAACGCCTGATCATAGGCATCAAGTGCTGCCTGCCACTGCTTTAACTGAGCATAGGCATTACCTGTATTATAGTAGGCATCAGCACTCTCAATGCCCGCCAGCGCATCAATACTTTGCTGATAATTGCCACTGCGGTAATTGGCCGCGGCCTGCCACTCTCGATTCTCAAACAAAGTCGCCGCCTGCGCCAGATCATCCGACTCGAAGGCACGTGAGGCGCGTTGATCCGGCGTTGACCAAAGATCACTCCACCACGATTGCTCACTACCACTCGCCACCGCTTCTTCTGCCTCAGCCGTACTCGGTGACAGACTCATCAACGGCAATGCCATCAAACAGACAATAAACAGATGGCCTCGTCGAAATGCCATCAACACCATTGGTAATAGCAGCAACAGTAACCACGGCCCCTCTTCTCGCCATTGGTCTGCTTTAAATCCTTGCGACTCTTCTAATTCCGATTCACTCGTCAAGCGCGCACTGTTAAGCAACGTTGTAATATCAAGGTCATCCACTCTCATCGCCTGATAGTGGCCACCACCTTGCAAGGCAAGCGCTCTCAAACCTGCCTCATCCAGGCGCGGAATCACAATCGCACCACTGCTATCTTTTAGAAAGCCGCCATCAGCTAACGCAATCGGCGCGCCCGCCACATCCCCCACCGCCAGTATCGACAAACGATAGTCCGACTGAGTTAATTCACGAATAGAACTTTGCAGTGCAGCTGCCGGCACATTTTCAAGGCCATCCGAAATCAACAACAACTCACCACGCAACGCACCCGCCTGCGCGAGTAACTGTTGCGCCATATCAATCGCCATATCAGGCCGACTACCCTGCTGCGGCATCAGGCCGGTCTTTAACGAACTAACCTGCGCAATAATCGTCTCGGCATCTTCAGTCAGTGGCGACACCACAAACGCATCGGCCGCGTAGACAATCAATGCCGACTGCCCCTCTTTACGCTGCTTAAGAATATCGATCAATTTAAGTCGCGCACGCGTCAGGCGTGTCGGCTTCACATCCGTCGCATCCATGGAACGCGATAGATCAAGCATCACCACCAACGCCGATTGATCGCGAAACACCGGCTGTTCCAGCTGCTTCCATGCTGGCCCTGCCAATGCAGCAATCGACAGCAGCCCACTCAAGCCAACAACCAGCAATAGACCGCGGCGCTGCCTGGTTCCACTTTCGCTAATTAACAGATGCGGCAGCAGCTGCGCATCACAGACACTCTGCCAACGACGGCTTTGCAATCGACTGCGGCGTAAGAGCCATAGCACAAACAATAACAGCGGCAATAACAGCAACCACCAGGGGCGTAGAAAATGAAAACCCAGCATTATCTCATCGAGGTTCATGCCGCCCCCTGCCTAAGACTCTGACGCAACA
>Ga0316204_10007655_pt1 | contig 15612 bp, 14 predicted proteins | sample 6monrhotite_MG_2_FD_205661 | JGI IMG/M metagenome (GOLD analysis project Ga0316204, IMG submission 205661) | Microbial mat bacterial communities from mineral coupon in-situ incubated in ocean water Damariscotta River, Maine, United States -... | ecosystem: Environmental > Aquatic > Marine >... | reverse complement strand
GGCGTCGGGCCTTACCCGCCAGGGCGGGTCAATCCGGTTTTCACCGGCATGGTATAGCTTCCATGGATGACCGTCCGGGTCGCGAAACAGGGCTTCGCGCCATAACCAGCTTTCATCAACCGGACCGGTTTCGAACTCAATACCCATGGCTTGAAGCCGGGCATGGTCGGCGTCCATTTCGTCGGATTCCAGATAAAGCACCGCACCCGCGACAATGTCGCCGGACGCAACATGGATCGAAAACGTGGTGTCTCCGAATGGTGCCAGGAATCGGCAATAGTGCGGGGAGTTCACCAAAAGTCGAAAGCCCAGAGTCTCATAGAAAACCTTTGAACGCGCAATATCGGCGACCGGCAATGTGATCTGATTGAGGCGCATTAGGGGGTGTCCGGCGCAGGATTGCGTTGGATGGCAATCTCGTTTAGCGGACGGATCAGGCGATCAATCGTCAAGTCACTCAACAGGAATGCCCAGCCATCTGCTGTTTCATTCAGGATCAGCGCGTCCGCTTCGGCATCATCGGTCAGGGCGACCGCGCGGATTGTCGCCCAGCGGTCATCGCCATCGGCGAAAACCTGCAGCTCAACCTGGAGCCCGCCAAAGGTTTCTGCCAGATGTGCGGCAACTGATGGATCGGTAAAGGTCGCCCTGCGGACATCGCGAAACCGCAACCGGCTGAGAACGGCGCCGACGCCATTGCCCGCGCCTGGCGTAATCGGTCGCCAGCCAGAGGGGGATCGCAGCGCGAAGTTTCGAACGCTCAATCCCGGGCGTTCAAGGAAATAGGACGGCCCGGTTTCAGGGCGGATACGCACTCGGGCGATAGATTCGACACCCAGAGCCAGAAAGTCGAGATGCATCCAGCGTTCCGGTTCATCAGCCAGGGTCAGCGTGCCTGATGCGGCATAGGTCTGATCATCACCTGGAAACCGTATATAGACGCCGGTCTCGCCGCGAACTTGGCCGACAATCAGATCCGCGCGCACAACTCCATCATAGTCCCGCACCTCAATATGGGTGGCCTCACCGCCAGCATCAGGTGCAACAAGGCCCAGCGCTGGATGCCGCGACGGCAATCGCGTTCGGCTACCCTCAAATGTCAGATTGGCAAGGTTTTGCAAGACCCGCTCGGCCATGGCCGCATCGGCAGGAAATCCGGAGCGACCCGCCAGCGCCCAACCCTCGCCGTCGCGTTCCAACTCAAATCGCGCGTCTGATGTTTCAATCGCGATCGTACGGACGTCATCAATATGGTTGGCAAAACCCGGCAAGACCGCGCCATCGCGTTCAACCTGCCCACTATGGCGCGAGCCCATCCAAAGCAGAGCGACAGCCAGCACAAGCGCCGCACATGCAGCCCCCCCCAGAATAAGCGCTTCGCGCAAGCGATGCTGTTCGGCGAGACTCGTCATGACAATCTCCCGCGGCGAAGAATGCCCAACACCAATGCCAGCCCCAAAATGAATAATGGTGGGAACCAGATGGTCCAGAAACGAAGTTGTCCTTCTAGAGAATCGATATCGCTGCGGAAATCGCGCTCGACCTGACGTAATCGCGCGCGCGATTGGGCTATTTCATCGCGCAGGCGAGAAACCTCACTCTGAATTTCATCAGGTTCCAGCGCCAGGCTGGCCTGAACTGTGGCGGATGGGTCTTGCAACTGAGTCAGTCGCGCCTCGGAAGTTTCTATGCCGGATTGCAACTCAGCCTGCTCGTTCGCATAGCGTTGCTCAGCATCCCGGCGCAACGCTTCGACACGCTCCATGGACCGAAAGGATGGTGCCCGCGAGCGTAAGCCCACCAATGCACGGTCGCCCAGCGCCAGATCTGTGAGGTTGACCATCAGGGACAGATTATCGGCCACAGCTGTGACACCAAAGGCCGGGTCATTGCGCATGAAAAAGGGGTCGTCGAGCCAGTCGACATCGGCAAAAAGGACGACATCGCCATCTGCAATCTCGGTCCTGTGCTCATCGTCTTCATAAATGCGCGCAACGGCGTCTGGTGGGCCGGACGGGAAAGCCGTTTCAAGACGACCACTAATCCGCGCGGCCAGGGTCAGTGCCTCGCCGCTCTCCGGATAGGATTGCATGATCTCCGCCGGTGACGGATTGCGGGCCGCAATTTCTGCATCCAGCCGCGCGCCATTGGCTCCGGTTTGAACAAGCGGCTCAAAGCGTGAGATTGCACCCTGGGTCTGCGACAGAATACCGGGCGAGCCCAAATTCACGCCGCGAGTGAGCCCCGTTGTCGAGAGGTCTGTCGAGGAGAGGGCATCCGGACTGGCCGAAAACCACAGTGGATACCCGCGAACCCGCGCACGACCGTCTTCGACGACCTGGACAGGCAGAGCTGCGTCAATATCCATCGCGACCTGTTCGGTGTCGAAGGAAACGCCCCAGGCAGTCAGTAATACACCCAGATCAGATGATCGTCTGGCATTGGGAGATGGCAATCCATCTGAACCGGGACGCAAGGCGGCGTGCGCCATGGGATCAAGCGCCGCGATCAATCGCCCGCCGCCCAGCACATATTGATCCAGCGCATAAAGCTGGTCCTCAGAAAGCTGGGGCGGATGAATGATCAGGATTGCATCGGCCTCAGGCAATCTGACAAAAGCGCGCGATATCCAGGATACAGAATAGGTGTTTGCCAGTTCTTGAATTATGGCGCTGTCCTGCGCTCCTGGACGCCCGGGTTCCAGATCAAGTCCCGACAGTATTGCGAGCGTCGGTTCGCGATCACGAACGAGATCAGCGAGCAAGCTTGTTAGCTCATATTCCAGCCGGCTTTCCCGGTCCGGCGCGAAATAGGCAATGGTCTGAACCTGATCGACCATGTCGCGCGCGACCAGTCCAAAAAAGAGATTTTGGGAATTCCCGGCAGGGGCAGGCGACATTCCCGCTGCCAAAGCGTCATCTTCATCAGTCGAGAAGGGCTGTGGATCGATCTCTTCGAGAATGATCCGGCCATTGGAGCTCGCCACATAACCATTCAGCATTTCGCGCACGCGCGCGCCATAGGCTCGAACGGCGGGATAATCCGCCGCTAATCGCCGTGAATAGTAAAATGTCCAGCGTACCGGCTCTTCGAGACGGTCTATTGTATCCTGAGTACCGGGCGACAGCTCATAGAGGCCGCGCTCTGTCAGGTCGACCCGCACGCTCGACAGCCCTGTCGAAGCGATAAGATTGCTCGCGACAAGCAGGCCGAAGACGGCCAGCGCCATGACCAGGAAATGGAGACGCCGGCTCATCGACCACCTGCCCGGGACGCCCCGATCAGAAGCCCGGCCCAGCTGATCCCTGCGATAATGAGGCCGACGAAATAGACGATGTCCTTGAGGCCGATAACACCGCTCTGAAAGGCAGAAAACCGTTCCAGCGCACTCATATGCGCGATGGCCTCAACCAGGCTTGCGGGCACGGCAGCCGAAAGCGCGCCGGTGACAAAGGGTGATCCGGCCATGGTTAGCAGGAAACACATCAAAACGCCCAGAACAAAGGCGATCACCTGATTGCCTGTCGTGGCCGATAAGGCCTGCCCGACCGCCAAAAAGGCCCCGGCCAACAGCAACGCCCCGACATAACCCGTCAGGATTGCCATATTGTCCGGAGCGCCCAGATAATTGACGGCGATCCACATCGGAAAGGTTGAGGCCAAAGCAAGCGCGGCCACGCACCATGCGGCCAGAAATTTGCCCAGAGCCGCGGCCCAAACCGGAATCGGCAAGGACAGCAGTGTTTCTATCGTGCCGCGGTCGCGTTCCTCGGCCCATGCGCGCATTGCGAGAGCTGGCATCAAAATCATCATCAGCCAGGGCAAATAGGTAAAGAGCGGGGTCAGCTCTGCCCGGTTCGTGTCGAAAAAGCGGGCCACATTGAAAGCAAAGGTCGGAGCTGCGAAGGCAAAGGCCGCCAGAAAAACAAACGCCAGGGGCGTCGTAAAATAGGTTCCAAGCTCACGGCGAAAAACCGCATCAAGTCCAGCCAACGCACTCATGCCGCCGCGCCTTCTTGTTGGTCATCGCTGATAGTCAGATGCCGGAAAGCATCGTCCAGACGCCCGGTTCGCGTGCGCGCGGCGAGCTCGTCCGGGCTTTCATCGGCAAGAATGCAGCCCCGATGGATGACAATCGTACGGGTGCAAACCGCGGGGACTTCTTCAAGAATATGCGTTGAAACGATGATCGCCTTGTCACTCGCCATATCGCGGATCAGTCCGCGCACCTGGTCTTTCTGATTCGGATCCAGACCATCGGTTGGCTCATCCAGGATCAGCAGTGGCGGATCATGAGCAATGGCCGCAGCCAGGGCAGCGCGGCGCTTATAGCCCTTGGACAGGGTCGCGATACGCTGTTGCGCTGCATCGCCGAGACGCGCGCGCTCCAGCGCGCTGTCTGTTGCTGACTTCAGCGCCGCGCCAGAAAACCCGCGCGCGCGCAAACAGAATTTCACAAAGCTTTGCGGCGTCATGGACGGATAGGCGGGCGCGCCCTCTGGAAGGTAGCCAATCATTTTCTGCGCGGCGCGACGGTCTGCTGCGACGTCATGATCACCAATGAGAACACGACCGGAATCGGGCTCTAGCCGCCCGGCAATCATGCGCATGGTGGTCGATTTGCCGGCCCCGTTGGGACCAAGAAAGCCCAAAACCTCGCCCGTGGTCAGTGTAAAGCTGACGTTTTGTGCCGCTATGCGCGGTCCGAAATGTTTGACGAGCGATTCAACCGCGAGCATTTGAAACCTGTTTCGTCCTGCTGGTGTCGATTATACGGGCGCAAGCGTGAGCGTGCGCCATCTGTAATGAGCCGTGAGCGATAATAATCTGTGAATTGATAAACAGGAAGCAACCCCAAAACAGGCGTCGGTCGACGTATCACTGTGATCCGGGGGGCTGGGGGGGCTGTCTGAAACCTGGATCATGTGACGAAACCGTCGACCGACAGGTGGAAGGTCGCGGCGCGATGGGGCGCTGGCGGGACGGAAATAGGGCAGCTTTGCGGCAAGCGATGAAATCTTTGTAAGATAAGACGCATAGAAGACTGTTTGGAGAAATCTGTGTCGGAGATTCGCCTGTGAGGGGAGATTTTGAGTTCAGCAACAATCAGCCGCCGGTCATGTTTGATCGACGCGAGCTGGATGCCATTTTGCGTGTCTATGGCCGTATGGTGGCGCGCGGCGACTGGCGTGACTATGCGATTGACGGTCTGCGAGACCGGGCCGTGTTTTCTGTCTTTCGCCACGCCAGTGAACAACCGCTGTATCGCATCGAGAAAACCCCGGCCAATGCCAATCGGCAAGGTGCCTGGGCCGTGTTGGGTGCCGATGGCACGATCCTGAAACGCGGCAAGGCGCTGCCTTTCCTTCTGCGTTTCTTTGACCGTAAAAAATTCTCGGTGTTGGGCTAGCGCCAAAATGCAAAACGCCCCGGTGAAGAACACCGGGGCGCATCTGACTTGTGTCAGTATGACGTCAGATCTATTCGCGGCCGAGGAACGACATCAGGATCTGGAAGATGTTCACAAAGGCGATGTAGAGGTTCAATGCGCCCATATTGGTCATCACGGCCAAAGAACGCTGATCACCGGCCATCTGATAGTAGGACACTTTCAGCGTCTGGGTTTGCCAGGCCACAACACCGGCCATCAAAATCAGAACGGCCAGCTGGATCAGCAATTCAAAACCCGAAGACTGGATCAGGAAGGCGTTGACCAGGCCCAGCGCGACGACGCCAAAGACACCCATAAACAGGAAAGTCCCGATACCGGTTAGATTGCGCTTGGTCGTATACCCCCACAACGAAATCGCGGCGAAAGATGCGGCCGTCAGGAAGAAGGCCTGCGCAATCGTGGAGAAAGTCGCATTAATGGACGTTCCGGAGAGCGTCGTGACGCCCTGTGGCTGCGAGGCGATAACGACCCAGACGCTTAAACCCATCCCGATCAAGGTGACGATGGACCAATAGAGAACCGCCGAACCCAGTGGTGACGGGCGGCGCATGAAAAACATCGAGCCTAACAAAAGGACCAGTGGTCCGAACTGAACCACGTAAAGCAGCGGCGTATTAAAAACGAGCTGGGTCAGAGGTGCGACAGTCCCGACCGCGTAGGCCAGAGCCGCCGACAGGGCGAGGCCGAGGCCCATCTTGTTGTAAACACCCAGCATGAAGCTGCGAAGACCGGCGTCGGTCGACGTGTCCATCGCGCCAGCAGGGGCGTGTGTGCGGGTGAAATTATCCATGGCGAATTGTCTCTCTTTTTGACAAAACCGTTTTGGCTTTTTGACAAAAGCCGTCTTGGCACGTCACCGATGACGCACCACTCCAAGCACAATATTGTCTCGATTGGCCCGCCTTGCAAGGGGAGACGGCGGGAATGTGAATCCCCTGTCACGAGACAATGTCGCCCATCATGGTTGAATTTTGCCACGACCGACGGTGGATTTCACAAAGCGGCCATGGAAAACTCAATCTTGGCGATGTAATCTTTCGCGTGGCTGTCATCATCAATCTTCAAGGATGAAGACCTGTGTCCCTTAAACTCTTTGCGGCCTTGCCGATTCCGGACTCTATCGCAACCCGCCTACTGCCCCTGCAATCCGGCCTTGAGGGTGCGGCGTGGCGTCCGCGAGAGAATTTGCATCTGACCTTGAAGTATTTTGGCGAAACCGGTGATCGCGTGGCCGAAGATCTCGATACCGAACTTGCCAGTATTTCGATCAAACCCTTTGATATCGCTCTGCGCGGGGCTGGCAGTTTTGGCGGAATTGACCCCCATGCCATCTGGATCGGCGTTGAAGCCCATCCATCCTTGTTCAATCTGGCAAAAGCCTGCGAACGTGCGGCGGACCGGGCGCGGTTGAAAACCGAAAAGCGGCGCTATGTACCGCATGTCACGATGGCTTATCTCAATGGCGCGCAACTCGATCATGTCAAAGCGTTTGAACGACGTTGCGCGCTGTTTCAGACGCCCGCCTTCACGGTCGATCGCTTTCATCTGTATTCATCGCTGGCGCGGCAAAACGAGCCGAACATCTACCGGATTGAGGCTGAGTATCCGCTGGGGTGACGCTGACTAGTGAGCGCTGTCAGCCGCGGCAGTATCGATATCGAAGGCACGCGGCAGAACAATAACCGCCCATTCGCCTGCGACACGATGCAGCCAGAACACATCACCATAAGCATCATGGTCCAGACGCCCGTCAACACATCCGGCGTCAACAGATGCGTCATCGCCGGCAAAGGCTGCGACCCACAGGCATGTCGTGTTCGAGTGTTCCCCGACAATCGTCCAGCGCGCCAGGCCATCGCGCGCTTCGGTCATGGCCTGATCGCGCGTGCGATCCACCGTTCCGCCGCCACAGGCGAGTGCATATGTATCGGCTGCCCGGTGCATGGTGACCCAAAGGCCTCCCGCAGCCGCGGTATCAGCGGCGCGGCACGCTGCGCTCGAATAAGCGGCATCAACCGGCGTTTCGCCCAACAGGCCAGAAAGGAGCGCGACTTGCGCCTCGCCATCCGCGCTTAACTGGCAATCAATGGCATTGCAGTCCGGGCTGGTTTTTCGCGCATGGCGGACCACCAGAATGTGCCGGTCTGCGGCTTCCAAATCAGCGCGCTGGGCGTCATTGGCTTCAGCCAGAAGCAAGGGCCGGTCAAAACCCAATTGGTCCTGCGCATGGGTGCGCGCCGCAAAGGGAGCCAGCACAATGGTGGCGGCAGCCAGCGCCAGACCGCCATGGCGAAACAGGCCGGTCCGCTTTTCTTCCGGAGCGGGCTCAATTGGCATCGGCGCTTTAAAAAAATTGATCATTGTCTGAACACACATCTATCGTCAGGCGAGACAGGGACAGCTCCCATACAGGAGGTTGATCGCGGCGCAAATAGGGCGTGGCATGACGGTTTGGTAACTGAGCTGTGGAAAAGCGGTTTTTTAGAAGCCGCTATTGAGCGCCGGGCGTTGGCCAAATTTGCGCTTGTGCATGTCAATCAACTTGGTCGCACCTTCAGAAGGTTGAAGTGTTTCGGCGAACCGAAAGAAATGCGCTTTCGGACGCATCACTGTGCGTTGCTGTTCCAGTTCATAATAGAATTCTTCACGCAAATTCTTGGCGGCGCCAATATAGACGGCCGACCGTTCAGCCTCAGCTGCAAGCAGATAAAACACACCCGGTCCTGTCGGAATTTTGGGAGCAATGGACGCCGTAAAGGCGAAGGCCGGGCTCCATTTGAACATTGGCACGTAACAAGCTCTCTAAAAGGCGCGGGTACAGATTTAACACCCCGCCATGGCAGAGCAAGCGTTAGCAAACAGCAAAGCCATCAATAATGTTTGAACGAATCATTCGAGCCCTACGTATCAACCTCGGCTTCAAGTGCGTGGGTGGTGATGAAGTCACGGCGCGGCTCCACCACATCGCCCATCAGTTTGGAGAAAAGATCGTCGGCCTCGGCCAATTCCTCGACCTTCACACGCAGGAGTGAGCGCGCGTCCGGATCGAGCGTTGTTTCCCAAAGCTGGTCCGGATTCATTTCACCCAGGCCTTTATAGCGTTGAATTTTCATACCCTTGGCACCGGCCTCGGCCACCGTATCAACCAGCTGCGTCGGCGTGTAGACACGAATATCGCCGGTCTTGCCGGAAAACACCGCTTCGCCGGAATAATCGCTCGCAATCACGGCAGCGCGCTCGGACAGGCGTTTGGCATCCGGGGTCACACGCAAGGCGTGATCGAGTACAACAGTTTCCGTGACGCCGCGCACATCGCGCGCAAACACCAGGCCGCCCTCGTCATTCTCATGCCCGGCCCAACCCTCTTCGCCCTCATCGGCCAGGCGATTGAGCACGCCCGTTGCCGCTTCGATCTGGGCGGGCTTGGCGTCGGTCAACAACGCCCCGGCAAGCGCTGCGGCCTCGACCGCAAAGGCCGGCGCGCGCGGGGCCAGACGGTCCACCGCGATTTTAACGAGCCGAGCCGCCTGAACGCGTTCATTCAAGTCCGCGCCCGCGACAACGCTGCCATCGGCCAGACGCAGCGACGCTTCCGCGGCCCCTTCCTCGAGCAGGGACGCATCCATTTCGGCCTGGTCCTTCATATAGCGCTCAGAGCGCCCGCGATTGACCTTGTAGAGCGGCGGCTGGGCGATATAGAGATGCCCGCGTTCGATCAGTTCGGGCATCTGACGATAGAAAAAGGTCAGCAAAAGCGTGCGGATATGCGCGCCATCGACATCGGCATCGGTCATGATGATGACCTTGTGATAGCGCAGCTTGTCCATATTGATCTGGTCGCGACCAATACCGGCGCCCAATGCCGTAATCAGCGTGCCGACCTGGTCTGAGCCCAGCATTTTGTCGAAGCGAGCCCGCTCCACATTGAGGATTTTACCGCGCAGCGGCAGAACTGCCTGGTTCTCGCGATGGCGGCCCTGCTTGGCCGATCCACCCGCGGAATCCCCCTCCACGATAAAGAGTTCGGACTTGGCCGGGTCTTTTTCCTGACAATCGGCGAGCTTGCCGGGCAAGGAAGAAATATCGAGCGCACCCTTGCGACGGGTCAGCTCGCGCGCCTTGCGCGCCGCTTCGCGCGCAGATGCCGCCTCGATGATTTTCCCGACAACCTGCTTGGCTTCGGTGGGATGTTCTTCAAACCATTCACCAAGCTTTTCACCGACACAGCCTTCTACGGCCGGGCGCACTTCAGATGAAACCAGCTTGTCCTTGGTCTGTGAGGAAAATTTCGGGTCAGGCACTTTGACCGAAAGCACACAGGTCAAACCCTCGCGGGCATCGTCACCGGTTATCGCGACTTTGGATTTGGCCGCCAGGCCGGAAGAGGCCGCATAACTGTTGATAATGCGCGTCAGTGCGCCGCGGAAACCGGCAATATGTGTCCCGCCATCGCGTTGAGGAATATTGTTGGTAAAGGCCAGAACATTCTCGTGATAGCTGTCATTCCATTGCAGCGCGGCCTCAACCGTGACGCCTTCACGCTCGCCGGTGATGTATATCGGCGGGATAAAAATCGGCGTTTTGGCGCGATCGAGATGGGTGACGAAAGCAGCGACACCACCCTCATAGACCATCGTCTCTTCAAATTTTTCGGCTTCGCGATCATCACGCAGGATGATCCGCACACCGGAATTGAGAAAGGCGAGCTCGCGCAAGCGGTGAAGTAGCGTGTCACGCTTGAATTCGATATTGGTGAAGGTCTCTTCCGACGGCATGAAGCGCACCAGCGTACCAGAAAGGCGCTTGCCCTTGTCCGTCATCGGCGCATCGCCGGTAATTTCTAGATCCTTGCCACCATCAGGTTCGCCATGACGAAAGCGCATTTCGTGCTGCTTGCCATTGCGCCAGACCATTAGATCAAGCGTTTCCGACAGCGCATTGACGACGGACACGCCCACACCGTGGAGCCCACCGGAGACCTTGTAGGAATTTTGGTCGAATTTCCCGCCCGCATGAAGCTGGGTCATGATGACCTGAGCCGCCGAGACGCCTTCTTCTTCATGAATATCGACAGGAATGCCGCGACCATTGTCCGAAACGCTCGCTGAGCCGTCAGGGTGCAGGATTACCTCCACCTTGTCGGCATGGCCTGCCAGCGCCTCATCAATCGCGTTGTCGACCACCTCATAGACCATGTGGTGGAGGCCCGAGCCATCATCGGTATCGCCGATATACATGCCCGGGCGTTTGCGTACCGCATCAAGGCCTTTCAAGACCTTGATTGAGTCCGCGCCATAATCCTGATTCGTTTCGTCGCTCATGAGCATTATCCTAGATGAATCGGGACAGAATTTCCATGTTTCGACGTGTAGTTTTAAGGCCCATATTCATGATATAATTCAATTGTTTGGGTGCCTGCGAGGCGTGAGCCCGACGCAGTCCCAATTGTTGGTGGCAAAAATCGGTCAAAAATATCCGATTCACATCGCGTTGGATCGACCTCTAGCGCAGCAGGAGAAGCAATGCGACGCCCAACATAATCACGCCTGTGAGCGCGTCGGCCCAGCGCTTGACGCCCGTTGCTTTCAGCCAGTTTCGCGCGCGATGTGCGAGTCCGACATGGACAGTTGCCGTGACCGCATACATGCCCAGCATGATCAAGACCATGGCGCAATAGGCCGCCAGATCGACCTGGCTGAGATCGAAGAATGCCGGCAGGAAGGAGAGGTAGAACACAATCGGCTTTGGATTGGTCAATGGCATGGCAATACCGGCCAGATATGTCGCCAGATAGCCGAGCCTTGAAGTCGAGCCCTTAATCCTGTCGGGTGTCTGCGGGTTTGCGAAGGACTGGAAGGCGCGAAACGCAAACCAGAGCAATACCCCGGCCCCAACGACCTTGGCGATCCATACCGACGGCCCCAGCGCGCCGGACAGGGCCGTCAAACCGGTGACCGCAACGGTCAGCCAGAAAATATCACCGGTGATGATACCACCACCATAGATGAAACCGTGTATCGGACCGGCATCCAGCGTGCGCGCCACCATGGCGACATTGCCCGGGCCTGGTGTGAAAAACAGGACGAAAATTGCGCCAGCGAAGGCTGACAGTGAAAGCAAAGTCATGGCGGCGCGATACCCCTACTCAAACAATCCGTTGGGGTCGAAGACCGGCTCGCCGTCCAAAAGCGTTGCTATAACGGCAATGTCACCGATTTGATCGGGCGCGACATCCAGCGGGTTACGATCCAGGATCACCAGGTCGGCCCGTTTTCCAATAGTGACGGAGCCTGTCATGTCGTCTTGACCCAGTGCCTGTGCCGGGGCCAGCGTCATCATGGCGATCGCGTCTGTGACCGATATGCTGCGACCTGGCGGCAGCGTGACAACCGTTTCGATGCGCTCCAAAGGTGACAGGCTTTCAGCGTCCCAGTCGCTGCTGAGCGTTATGAGTGCGCCCGCGTCGATCAGGGCGCGCGCCGGAAGCCGGTCATAAGCACGCGCGCCAAGCAGATAAGCCAGGTACGCCTCGTATTCATCTGTCAGACTGCTTGGTGCCATCTGAAAGTCCGCCGCAACAGCCAGCTGCGTAAAGCGACCCTGGTCCGTCGGGTTAACAAGATAAAGATGGGTCAAGCGATGACGCCCGGCTACAGGCTCAGCGCTCGCCTCAATCGCATCAAGTGCCAGGCCCGCACCCCGGTCGCCCGTCACATGAAAATGCAACAGGAAACCACTCTGGGCAAAGGCCTGTGCATAACGGGTCAACTCTGCAGGTGTGAAATACAGGAACCCCGTCCCGGTTCCGCGCACCTCATTGTGCGCGTCGACCTCATAGGGAGCCATCAAGGCGGCCGTGCCCTGCAGGACAATTCCATCGACGTAGAGCTTGACCTGATTGAAGCGCAACAAATTGTCAGCGTTGTTGGCGTAGAGCGCAGATATCTCGGCGATTTGGGCATCAAAATCGCGGTCGGGATAGACGTAAAGCGCATTGTGTGCGCGCACGCTGAGCAGCCCATCCTCGGCCACGCGTTGCCAGACCTGATGATGACCCCGCGGCCAGTAGCCCCCCGCATCACTGATCGTTGTCACACCGTTTTCGGCCAGTATGTCGAGCGAGGCGAGCAGGCCTTCATATGCGCGGGCAAGATTGGCGCTCGTCGGTGGAAACGCGGCATTGCGCAGCGCTTGTTGGGCGTTTTCAAAAACCACGCCGGTCAAATCGCCCGTCGGGCTCCGGTGCAGGATGCCGCCGGGAGGATCGACTCCCATCTGGTCATACCCGACAGCGCTCAACGCGTGTGAATTGGCCCATGCCCCATGTCCGATATCGTCGAGGATGAGTGCAGGCCGGTCCGGGAATAGCCCGTCCAGCCGCGCAACCGGATTGGGATCAACCTCCAGCAAAGCCGTCATGTTGACGCCGGACGCAAAGAACCAGTCAGACCCAGCCTGATTGAGTGCACAGTCTGCTATCAGGGATTCAAGTTCGCCAAGCGCGGATTGATCGGGCAGAAAACAGAGCGAGTCATTCAAGCCCGCTTCCAGCGCATGAAGATGGATGTCCTGAAAGCCCGGTAGAACGGCCATTCCTTCGAGATCTACACGATAGGCATGCGTGTCCGCGCGTGCGGCCAAGTCGTCATTATTACCGACCGCAACGATCTCGCCATTGGCGATCAACACCGCTTCAGCAAAGGGGGCATCAGGATCGATGGTATGAATGACGCCATTAAACAACAGCGTCTGATCGGACTGTGCCGCGCTGCAGGCGAGCAAGCTGCACGCCGTAACCATGCTGGCCCACACTCGGGTCATGTATCCGCAACCGTCAGATAGCCATACATGGCGTCCGCCATGGCATCGGTAAAACGGGCATCATCCATTTTCAGAGCCGCCGCAGCGCCTTCCGTCGGATAAAGCCCGCGTTCAATGGCCAGTGTACTGAGTGTATAGCCCAACATGCGCGCGGCCTCGTCCGGGTCGGTACGTTTGATCTCATCGGCAAAGAAATCAACGATAGCTCTGTAGGACGCGACGCCGGCTTCCAGCATTTCGTCCCACTCATCCCCGATCAGATCAGGGCGAAGTCTTGCGTAAAGATGGGTGGCGCGCGTCAAATGGATTTCCTGCTTGAGGAAGCTCCACGCCATTTTTGTGATTGTGCGCAAGGCCGTTCGCAACCCGGCCTCCTTGTCCGGCATGTACCGGGCGTCCGGTGAATTCGCAAAAGCTTCCTGGCGCGCTTTGTAAAGATCAAAGATGACCGGGATAAAGGCGTCCTTGTTTTCAAAACGGCCATAGACCGCACCGACCGATAATCCTGCTTCTTTGGCGATTTCAGCGATCGTTATGTCTTCAAACGACTTTTCGTGGAGAAGGTGCTCCAAAGCAGCGACCAGCTTGTCCCGTGACTTCTTCGAGCGGGACTGCGCAGCCGGTTTCACGCCTTGACGTTTCACTTTCGATCTCCTAAATGTGAATACGAATTCGGATTCGAATATAACACATAACGCTACTTGGCGATACCTGCCGATCATTCGGACCGCAAGCTTCAAGGAAGGACGACTCTCATGGAATTCTCGCTAACACCAGACATGTTTTTACTGATCCCGGTTGCCATCATTGCGCTTTTCTTGGTCCGGGGGCCTTTCAGGGATCGGCAACTCAAAGCCGAGCTGGCGGCTGGTGACGCTGAGCAGGTTCATTTCAAAATCTATCGGGAGACGGGGCGTTTTCTGTGGATCACCGGTATGCTCAGCGTAGCCTGCTGGTTGTTGTCCGGGCGCGGCCTTGGTGAACTCGGGTTTCAGGAAACCATTCCAGGCTGGAGAAGCTGGGTCGCATGGGGCGGCCTTGCCCTGAGCCTGATTTATGTCGCCTATTCACTGATCAGTGTTCGCTGGACTCGCTCCGGGCGGGTCGCTTTTCGCAAAGAGGTTTCCGAGGGCGGTGATATTGACCTGGTCCGGCCAACGACTCCTCGCGAACATCTCGGCTTTCAGCTTTTGTCCATTACCGCCGGGATCAATGAGGAGATCATCTTTCGTGGATTTCTGATTGGTGTGATGGCGATGTTCATGCCCATCTGGGTCGCGGCGATAGCCACAACATTGCTGTTTATCCTGGCGCATATTTATCAGGGCATCGATGGAATGATGCGGATACTGCCAATTTCAGTCATCATGGCCACGATATTCGTCATCGGCGGTTCGCTCTGGCCGGTAATCATCCTGCATATCGTTGTCGATAGCGCAGCCGGCGTCATGATCGCCTGGTCTGATCGATTTGAAGACCAGGACAGCGCCCGATCCGATGAAGCCGCTCTCGCGGTTTAAGCGTTGACGACCTTGGCATCAGCGACTTCAAACATCTGGGCCTTGCCGTCAAATGCGTCAAACAAGCCGCGCTCGACACCGGTAAGCCAGGCTTGTGCGCCCAGATCGGTGATCGCTTCAGCCAAGCCTGCGCGGCGTTCGGCATCAAGATGGGCGCAAGCCTCATCCAGCAAAAGCAGGGGGGCTGCGCCGACAATCCGCGCCAGGACCCGTGCCTGCGCCAGCGCCAGTCGGACCACCAGCGCCTTTTGTTCACCGGTTGAGCATTCACCAGCCGGGCGGTCCTTGCCAGTATGGCGCGCAGTCAAATCTGTTCGGTGCGGACCCTGGCTAAGCGAACGGCCGGACGCGCTATCGCGATCCCGTCCTGTCATCAATCGCCCGGCCAGCGCATCTTCGGCATCGCCTGCGCCCAAACCGGAGGCCAAATCGGATTCCGTCGCCCCGTCGAGTGACAGGGCTGCCTTGGGAAAGGCCCCGTCAGCCGCCGCATCGATTTCGCCCTGAAGCCGGGCCAACGCGTCAAGACGCAAGGCCGCAATCGCCACGCCGTGCGCGGCCATGTCAGTTTCAATGGCGCCCAGCCAGGTTGGATCAGCGCGATTGTTTTCCAGCACGCGCTGGCGTTGGCGGCGCAGCTTGTCATAGGCAGTCAGCGCGTCGCCATGGCTCGGCTCTGCAGCGCTGACCAGGCCATCAAAAAACCTGAGTCGTTCTGCGCGTGGCCCGGCAAACAACCGGTCTTCCTCCGGTTGCAAGGCGAGCATCGGGAAAGCGCGCGCCAAAGCTGTACGAGAGGCCGGCGATCCGTCCAGACGG
>Ga0316204_10007653_pt1 | contig 15614 bp, 14 predicted proteins | sample 6monrhotite_MG_2_FD_205661 | JGI IMG/M metagenome (GOLD analysis project Ga0316204, IMG submission 205661) | Microbial mat bacterial communities from mineral coupon in-situ incubated in ocean water Damariscotta River, Maine, United States -... | ecosystem: Environmental > Aquatic > Marine >... | reverse complement strand
GTAATTTCTTTAATATTGACTCTTTACGCTCGCTCGAATAACGCGCCATTTTTTGCTCAAAACCGCCCCCTGATCTCTATTAATATGGGTTTTATAAAGGGTGACATCTATCCTGACACAGGGGGACGGTGCGGCACTATAGTTAAAGATGCTGAAGGTAACAAGTTGACAGCGATGCTGTTTAAGCATGGTGCTGACCGACAACAGTGGTGCGAAGAGTGTAACGAACCGCTGTGGACATTAGTTCGTCCAGGTCGTCGGCAAAAGAGTCGTCGTGAACTGCTTATCGATGCCATGTGCCAATTGCCAACTATCGGCAAGAAGACAGCGGAGAAGCTGATCGGGTGTTTTGGAGAAGAGTTACTCTCTGGAATGCTTGGAGACAATCTTTATGAGTTCATCAACCTGATGGATGATGAAGGAGAGTTAGTCTTCACTGATCGGCAAGCGACACGCATGGAGCGCTCTATTGCGTCACTGGAAATATCCTTTGGTCAAGGCGGTTATCAACCAACGGAGTTTATAAAACGCTATCTTCCTGATGGCTACTTCTCACTTCTCATCATCGATGAGGGGCACGAGTATAAAAACGACAACTCTGCTCAGGGGCAAGCCATGGGCGTGTTGGCAAATAAAGTACGTAAGGTGTTACTGCTAACAGGCACACTCATGGGTGGCTATGCGGACGATCTCTTTTTTCTGTTATGGCGCATTATGCCACGGCGGATGATCGAAGATGGTTTCCGTTTTAATCCTAAGAGTGGCACGTTGGGCACGGCGGCAATGGCGTTTATGCGGAGTCATGGAATCCTGAAAGATATCTACAAGGAAACCGACGCTAAAAACCACCGTACAGCTCGTGGTAAGAGTGTTTCTGTACGTACTCAAAAAGCACCGGGCTTTGGGCCGTTGGGTGTTGCGCGTTATGTACTGCCTTTTACGGCTTTCTTGAAGCTCAAAGATATCGGTGACAATGTGTTGCCGCCCTACAATGAGCATTTCACGGAAGTTGCGATGGAGGCAGAACAGGCCGAGCGGTACTCAGCACTTGAGGCGACACTGACCGACGCTTTGAAAAGTGCTTTACGCAGTGGTGACACCAGCCTGTTGGGTGTTGTATTGAACTGTCTGCTGGCGTGGCCGGATTGCTGCTTTCGTGAGGAAGTGGTGAAACATCCACGTACTAAGCAATTGTTGGCATTTGTGCCATCAGTCATAGACGATGAACCTTCCCCGAAAGAGGAAGAGTTGATTCAACTATGTAAGGCAGAAAAAGCGCGTGGCCGTCGTGTGTTAGTTTACACCACCTACACCGGAACCCGGAATACCACCACTAGACTGAAAAGCCTGCTGGAGGCGGAAGGGTTTAAGGCTGCCGTACTAAGAACAACAGTGGGCACATGTAAACGGGAAGATTGGATTTGCGATCAGGTTGAGCGCGGGGTGGATGTGATTATCACTAACCCTGAACTCGTCAAGACTGGTCTGGATCTGTTGGACTTTCCGACGATTGTGTTCCTCCAATCGGGCTACAACGTATACACGCTTCAACAAGCCGCTCGACGTTCGTGGCGTATTGGTCAAAAAGAACCAGTAGATGTCTACTTCCTCGGCTACAGCGGATCGGCACAAATGGCGTGTCTATCACTGATGGCTAAGAAGATATCTGTCAGTCAGTCGACTTCAGGAGATATGCCGGATACGGGTTTGGATGTATTAAACCAGGATGGTGATTCGATTGAAGTGGCATTGGCCAAGCAGTTGATAAATTGATGTGATGTAAAAAAACCGCCGGGGTTTGGTCTGGCGGTTTTTTTACATCGATATTTTCACCCACCAACAAAGTTGACCAAGCTAATTTTTAGGTTAGAGAACCACCAGATACTTTAGTCTATTAATTCAAATCAAAGTAGATTTAGTTTAAATACGACATTTTTTCACCATTTTGCTAACTAACCTAGCGTAACCCCTTGCATCTCTATCATCATCAAACCTAAACCCAATGCTACTGGATTTATATTTACCTGAGCCATCGGGTATATTCCCGGATACAGCTTGATACCCCAGATTCTCACCATCAACAGCACTAAAAACCACTAGAAATTGCCCCATACTATTCATATATTGAAAATCTTTTTTAAGGCTCTTTAGATTAAAAGTGAATCTTTCAATCATCTTTTCGTTTACAGCTCGCACTTTAATTGAGTTAATTTCTTCAATCACTACATCGCAGCCATTTTTAGAGATCGTGTTAAGCCTATATCTTGTTGAATACCCTCCCCCTCCGATTTCACCAGTACCCGCAATATCTCCTATATAATTTTTAAAACTGCTGATTTCCGCTTGAGTCGGAGAAGCGCCTACCTCTGCTGTTAATAAAACACTAACAACAATAATCTTAGAAAAATAATTAACAATACTCACTCTAGATCCCCTTACTAAAAGTGTATTCCACATTTCCATATTGTGATTCACATAAAACAGACATGAAGTCGCCTTGAGTGGATTGCACCCCCATATATAACGGTGTTCTTACTGGCTTAGATTTGTTTGTAAAATCAAACCCATGTGCAATATTAATATCACATACATCTCCATTATTTATAGAAATAGACGTAGTAACACCATTACCGACCGGCACTGATATGCTAGTAGGAATCCCCCTGATCACAAATTCTAATTTATTGAGGTTCTTTAAACAGAACTTACCTGAAACCATACCTGACAACTTACCGCTATCACCTATCATTAGCTCCCAATCCTGATCAGGAACAACTCTACCTCTTTTTGAAAGATCAACACCGGAAAGCTTCCAGCGGCCTAGCAAAGAGGGACTTCTAAGCTTGTTTTTAGGCACACTATCATCTTCAATAAAGCTTAGCATCGACGAAACACTGACAACCTTAGCTGTTTTATTATCGCTTGACACTTCAACGACAATTCCAAGCATTTCATCACTACTATTAAACAAGGGACTCCCTGAAACACCGCCTTCTATACTACTACTGCCTATAGTAAAAAACTCCCTTTCATTATCAAATCTAGTGGATTGTATTTTGCTATATATTTTATGATAATTGAACGTTCCTGATGAATATCCAATTGAATAAACGTTCTCACCTATATCACAATCTAGCAAGTTCAACCTTCCTATCTTAGTACCTATAAAGTTGTCCAAGCTTAAAAACGGAGCATTCTCACTATTTTTATCACTTAATAAATCTATTTTAAGAATCACAATATCAAGTTCCACATTCCCTATTTTATCGTCCCTATTCAGCACTTCCGCCTCAAATGATAAGCCTGGGCTTTGTTTGAAAAATGTAGTCACGTGACTCCCAACATATCCACTCACAACATGTTTTGCGGTAATGAGATACACGCTATTACCAGTATGTCCAATCACAACACCGCTTCCTGTTTCTGTATCTGGCGCGCGAACCCTTACAGTTGCGTCTTCCAAGCTCCACGCAAGAACTGTGGCTGGACTAATTAAACTCAGAGCAATTATTATGAACAAGAAAAGTTGCCAGTTTATTTTCATACTTCTCATAAACTAGTCCTCTCCTCTGTTTATTTTCATTACAGCGAGAAAAAACGTAATGACTAAGATATACGAATTAATTAAAAGTATGAGAGTCTGGTTTTTCATCAAATATTCTAAAGCAGACGGTAGTTTGTTATGACCTCCAAAACCTACCAATAATTTAGTAGCTTCACCCTCAAACAAAACATTGACCTTTGAGTCACTAACCTCCAACCCCCTTATATCAAAAAGGTCGCTCTCACCCAATACAATTGGCTGCTTCAAGCCAATATCAATATTTTTACCAGTTTCACTAATATATAAACTACCGCTTAATATAGATGACAATTTTTTCGAAAAGCTATATTCATCTCTTTCATTAAAAAAACCCAACCTGCTAACCGGCAACACACCTTCTTCTCTAAGGTCGACCCCGCCAGCCACAGGCAAGCGAACCTCTAACTTTCCACTATCAGGATAAATTGTGACCATATCTGAACTAGACATTTCCATGTCCAATTCAACATTTGACATTGTCCCATCAACACTCTGTCCACTGAACTCTACGATAGACCCGCTCACTAATAAACTTGATGAAGTCGAATTACCGACCAATGTAACTGGAGGTATATCTCCATCCATAGATAAAACCAAAACCGAATTATCCTTATATTTATCCACACTAATACCAACTATTGTATTCGGGCCAACATCAAAACCATTAAGTGAATAACCTTCCTTAAAAACCACGAAATCGCTAACATCTTCTGATCTAATAACTAACGTTTTACTACCATCATTTACAATTGCTTCATCACCCACATTGATCGATTCAAATCCAGATTCTATGTTTTGAAAAGAGCTTATTTCTATGTATTCAAATGATCTTGATGTTAAATCAAGAATATTATTCACTCTATTTTGCGAAACAAACTTCACCTCTGAAGAACTAATACTCCCACTCAAATACATTGGAATATTTACAAAATAGAGCGTTAACAACGCAATAAATATAATCGTGGATACGGAAATTAAAACAAGCAATCTATTGCCAACTTTCATACAAACATTACCTATATTGGAATATGGTAAAAATTAACAACGGAGTTATGCCTGCCTGGGTCATGTTTCCATTTAATATCTAAAGACAACAAATACTCCCCTTCCAACGACTTGCTCATCGGCAATTTAATCTTGAATACTCGCTTGCCTGAAACTGAGCCAACATTTCCGTGCAGAACCTCTTTTCCATCCTTATCACTAAGAATGTAATTAATTCCGCTTATTGATGTTGGTGTATAAAAGTGAATGGCATAATTGTTAGAGCTAACTGAATCACCTGATTTCAGAATTTGAGGAGGGTAATACGAGCTATCACCCTTAACGGAAACACCAATATTTCGATTGCTTATACCTTCAGTTACAATAAAGTGATCTACTCCCCAAGGAGAAAATGACTGCCACCCCTTCCCCCAGTCTTTCTGCATTGCTTCCATGTAATATTTTTTACCTGACGACTTTAGCTTTCTAGCAGACAAAACTAATCTTTCATCTTTTGGAAGATAAAAATGGGCACTTAAAACATCCCCCTGACCAAAATTCGGGAATCCTCCCCTCCGAATTGATATCAATCTAAATTTTGATCCAACTTTCTGATGGACATACCCTTCCCACCTGTTTGCCTCTTTAATATTTTTATCGTTGTAAAACTCTGAAGCTGTTGAAGTAGTAACGGCCCCGCTACTTAAGCTAATTAGAAGAGTTAATACCCCACACTTAATACCCTTCCTCTTATACCCCCCAAAAACGGAAAGATATTTTTCCATTAACATTTTAATCACCTCTAAGCCTCCTCCTTCATCCTCGAAGTGGGTTTAGACAAGCAGTTGATAACATGAAAATGAACTACTCATCGACCTTAGCCCCCTTATTACCCGGCTTCACATGAGAATGTAATTGCTGATATTTCGCATAATTGATGCCTAACATTCCATACACAATTTTTGCAATGAAATTTCCTGCCTTGTTTTTGACCAACTGTATTTTCGTGGCAATCACCACGCCAGTCAGCAAAATCACCACTATTACAGCCTTGTCTAATATATAAGCAAGCGGCTCTAAAGTATCCCAGTGCTCTACTACTTCCTTTACTAACATAGGCACTATTAGATATAGAAAATATGCAAACAGAACAAAAAGAAGGAGAAACGACATAAACTCAATCCTCTTCAATGCACCCTCTTGCAAATCAAACAAAGATTCATAAGTTGTTATATTAAGGCTTTCTTTTTCCTGAAAAATACTTTTTGCTATTGCCTTTTCCAAAACAAAAAGGTCATACAAATCCTTTATTTCTGATAAGCACTTTTGAATATCCTCTTCAGAGATTCTGGCATTTCCCTCAATCTTGTTAGCCAAGCCATCAATAGGGGTTTCTATCTTAGTAGCCACTCTATAACCACTTCCCAATGCACAATTTACAATTAATTGGTATTTGCAGCCACGCGAAGACAAATATTCACTTAAATTACCATTCTCTCCCTGTGGATCAATTTTTGTAGCAGCCACGAGGAGAACAAAGTTATTCGAATAATGAAGTCCTTTAAACGGTTTCACCTTTCTAATTCTATCAAGTACATCTTCGCTCTTACTTTCCACAAAAGCGTTGTAACACAACTCGCTTTCTGTATCATTTGGTGAAACATATATTGAATGCTTCCTACCATTTAGATACCTATACAGGGCCAAATCACGCTCAGAAGCGGATGAAACCAGCTTGCTTTCTAACTCACTCAAATAAACCACAACTTATCCTTCATTCCGTGAAGCATATCTACATCCCAGTGATTAATAGTCAACAAATCACTTGTTAGCTTTGCCAAGCGCTTAGGATATATCGTTGTAACCGGACTATTTCCGGGCTTGAATGACCGGTGAGAAAGATGTGAAAAAAACAAAATCTGCTTACTAAGCTCAAACAGGTCTTTATAGGTAGATCTTCCATCTAGTTTTATTTGTAACGGTGTTGAACCTCTCCCCCCCATGCACAGGAGTGCGTGATAATCGTTAAGTTTAATAAAACTTCCTCGATTTAATTGGTCTGTTACATTGTTGAATAGTTTAAATGGATGTTCATAACTTACACTAACGATAGCAAACTCAACTTCATACTCAGCAAATTCTTCCAATGACTGATTTATAGCCGACAGCTCATATTTTTTGCTAGCATCCTTAAAGAGATGAAAAACCAGCCTTATTTTAGAATTCTTGGTTATGCCTCTTGAATCGATAATTTCAGACAATATAGAAGAAAGGTAGTCTCGAAGAGCATCCCTATAATCATCTATTTTGCATAGCGAACTACAACTCCCAACAATGTAAGAACCAAAATGATCAAACACACTCGCAAACCCTATATTTCTAACACCTTCTTCACTTATGGTTGACCCTACACCGATTATAAACTCATTCTCATCAACCCCCTCTTTCTCAATTGACCAGGGTGTCCCTCCAAGCTTTGAGTAAATATTAAGAGCTACGTTTTTAAGCGTAAATTCGTTGTTAATTCTGGCATTTTCAACAAGTATCGACTGAGATGGTATTTGCTTACTAATTAGCTTTGCCTTCAGCCGGTTATAAGCAGACTCTTTATTCTTCTGTGCCTTATCTCTTCTATATAAAAATACTACTGCCAAATCATATTGTTTATTATTAAACTCTGAAATAACTTTCAAATGCTCTTGTCTATTATCCCCGACATAAACGGAATTAACTTTCACATTCGGTAAATGAAAAATAGTTGCAAGCTTCTTCTGAACATTTCCAATAAACCGTTCACACTGTTTTGCATCAGACTTTGGTATAAATACACAAATCGACACCGACTTCCCGCAGAACATGTCGTGACTTAGTGGTTTTAACTGCTCAAGAGCTACATCAATAAGTCCGCGAGTTGTGTTCTTGTTGTAGTAGTAAAGCGTCGGCTTGGCTATTTGATTTTGTTCAAAATTAGTATTAGGAAGAGATAAAAATGAAACCGACTTAAGCTTTATCTCTGATGTTTTCAGATCATCAAGATTTCTCTTAAGATAACCAAATGTACTGTTAATAAATCCAAACTCGTTCTCTTTACTTTCGAGACGAGACAATGCAGCATCATATTTACTTTGTTGATCTGTTCTCTCTAGGTATTTCTTAACATTAGATCTAGTCGCGATAATTCTGCCATTCTTAAAATCCCAATCTCTAGTATCTATACCTTTTTGTTTATAGGAATCTAGTGATTGGTCAAAATGAGGTTTGTATTCTTTAGATATGGTTATTAAAAAAACAACCCTATCCATATTTACAACTGGATGAATAGAATATTCACACTTCGGAACCAATTCTAGATCACCGATGTTAAATGGCTCCTCTGAGGATATTTTGAATGTAGATACAGATGAATATTTCTTACGATATACGTCTCTACCTATGGATAAAAAGTAATTTTTGAAAGCGATACCTATAAGCCTTGCAAATAAGTACGGGGTATCTATAACAGCGACTTTCTTGGGTTCAAAACCAATGGGCCTTGAAAGGCCTTCCTTCTCCGGCAACGAATAGATGTAATTACCATCTCTATAAAAGTAATAACCACTATCTTTGTCAGACAAACACTCTTGAAATAGTTTATGCGTGTACTCTGTTGCAAAGAGTTCTATTTCTGTTTTATCTAATTCGATTTCAGCAAAATTAGGTTGCAATCGACTTTGATTGATTGTTCCGTAATTCAAATACCAATCCCCCTAAAAAGACCTGGAACTAACATTGCGTTCTTTAAACTCCAACCATTTTTTCCGTTCCCCCGTAAACTCCCACCACTTCTTCAGAGGCCCACTTTCCATGTATCTCACCGCTGATATAAACGTATCCAAGACACAAGGATCATGTCTCTCGTTCGTTACATCACATAGCTTTTGAAATAATTGATAGGGATCTTTGCCGATCAGATCAGCAGGATGTTGGATACCAGCTAGAAGCAAGTCCCTTTCCATCGCTTTGCCGATGTTGGGGATATCAATTAGACGTTCGATCGATTCCCTAGCCATTAGCGCTTCCTTAAGTAGATACCTCTAATATTAGCCACAACTAATCAATATCATTTTGCGTTGCTAGTTATTCAAAACCGCAGCCCCCAACTACTGTAATTATTCTACTGGAAAACATGTCCCAATACTCCCCCCTGAGCGTCGATCTAGCGGAGAATTAAAACCTTTTCCGTCGTTTTAAGAAAAGGAACCGTCATTGAGTAGCGTGAGGCAGGTTCTTTGTTATGAACATTCATCCAGAAAACATCAATAACAGACATCTGCTAAGCAAACAGGTGTTGCGTTTAGGCGTGCTTCATCTCGGGCTAATCACTTATGAAAAACATCAAAATCGACATAGATTTTCACTACCTCAACCAAGGTTAATCTCTCCTGCCCGCTTGCATCTCCAGCTTAAGAAGTCGGTAGGGGTCTCGCGGCTCCGTTCAAACAACGAGTCTATAGGACTAAAGAGTGGGATCCGTATGAATCATGAATCCTATTTTCCTCGTATCAACTTTAAATATCTGCTTCAAACGTGTGATGTCGTCAACCAAGACGCCACGGTGGCTCGAATGTTTGTTCTTGGTAATGAACAGCGATTATGGAGATGAAACCTAATTTGCATTGCCCTCCCACGCCAATATTGAAAGATAAGTCACACACAAAAAAACCGAGCCGAAAAGTAGCCCCTAGGGGCCACATTGCCGGGTTTTTAACGTCATCTGTTGTCACTAACATTTGGTGAGCACCCTAAATACGGCAGAGCGACGCATATGAGTGAACAAGCAACATCAGAAATTATGCATCGAATAAAGCCAGTGCTGAATAACCGGTTCAAAAATTCAAACATCCAAATCGCTGCTCATACGCTTAGAAGACCGCACATCTCTTTTGCACGAAGTAACCTTTCCTCTTGTTTTGATGAGCTTTTTAAGGCTGTCAAAACAATATTTACAAGCAAAAATCATTCATGGAGGAAGGGGGACCTATGACACCTGATTTGAACTTTTCGAACATTAATCTTCAGTATCTTATTCTTGTCCGCGATCTAGCAAAACACGATCCGCAATTGGTCGGCACTTTATTAGGTGTTTCTGATGAAATGGGTGAAGCATTCACCCTCATCACTCCTTCCATGCTGGGGCAAATAGCTAGCATTCAATCACCGCTACTAGTTCCACGCCATGAACCGTGGTGGTGGGCGCGTTTGCTAAAGGCGCTTGCAGATGGGCAGCAGAATGAGATTGAAGTTGTATTGGATCACTCAGGTTTTATTACCTCTTTAGTTGAAGGCGACGGGCAATGACGGTCGGTCAAACAGTCACCTCCTATCCACCCACAACACCCACCTGCTGGAATGGTGAAAACTGTATCAACTGCACCATTGAACCCTGCCACCACTCAACCAAGATCCAGGAAGCCATTCGGTTGATTCAGATTGGGGCGCGTGGGCGACTGGTCGGTGAGCTAACCCAGCTACCCAAAAAGCTAATCAAGCGTTTGTATCTTCAATTACATGAACGCCCTTCACGACAGGGCCGCACACCCTATACCGATGCCTGGTTTGCCGAGACGGAACAACGCATGTTGCACGCCAGCATCGTATGGCGAATCTACACCCGCATAGCGATGCTGGCAGAACGCAGCCAGGCAAGACAGTTACTGGATGTGTTTGAAGCCTACCACTTCATCGTGCCTCGGCCACTACTGGACATCACTCGAATCGTCACGGTGATACGGCTGGCCGTTGCAGGTGTCTGGCACCGGCGACAGTGCGGTATTTGCACGAAGCTCTTTCTCGCCCCTTCGGAGGAGGAAGTCACAACCACTTGCCCAGGCTGCAATCTCTACCACCGCCACCGTTGCCGCCATTGCGGTTCGGCTTTGAGAGCTAACCCCGTGGGCAGGCCTCATTCAGCATGCAACAACTGTTTGGGAACAGAGGGAGCGCCATGATGCACATACCGATCAATAACAGGAGTTTTTCATGACCATCAAAATCACCGTCATGAGCACAAAAGGTGGTGTTGGCAAGACGACAAAAACCGCCAATCTCGGTGGTATTCTCGCCGATCTTGGGCAGCGCGTGTTGCTGGTCGATGCCGATGTACAACCGACGCTTTCCAGCTATTTTCCTTTGGAGACTCAGGCGGAAAAAGGACTCTCCGCACTTATCACGACATCACAGCATGAAGGAGTCATCAGCCGTACCAATATCCCCAACCTGGATTTGGTTGTCTCCGATGACCCCGAGGGTGCACTGCAAAACTGGATACTGCATACACCCGATGGTCGCGTTCGCCTGAAACATATCCTTGCTCGATTTGATGAAGACTATGACTTTATCCTGATCGACACCCAAGGAGCCGTAGGGCCACTGCAAGATGCGGCTGTTTTGGCTGCTGACATGCTGCTGTCGCCCATTCCGCCAGAGATTCTCTCCGCCCGTGAGTTCACTCGCGGGACACTCGGAATGTTAGAACGCCTGCAACCCATGACCTACCTGGGTGCCGCTGTTGGGCCACTCTATGGCCTCATCTATCGCATGGATCGCACCGTCGATGCCCAACGCATTGCACGGGAGTTGCGACGTGAATCTGCCCCCAGCCGTGGGCAGATCAGAATCCTCGATACGGTGATTCCCTCTACCGTGGCATACCGGGAAGCGGCCACTTCACAGGTGCCGGTTCACCGCTGGGAGCGCCGCCGTTCAGGGCCATCCGCCAGCGCCCGAGAAACCATGTTGCAACTGGTACGGGAGCTTTTTCCTCATCTCAGCGACGTGGAGCTGCCATGAATCGTCGCCCATCCGATGAGCAGTTGGGGCAGATGTTAAAAACGCCTCACTTCGGCAAGAGCAGTGAGCTACCCAGCGCCAATCCGATTACACCAACCCCCATGGTGCTAACGCTTGACCAGATCAAACCCTACGACCGCAACCCACGCCGAGAACGTAACCCCTGTTATGACGACATCAAAGAGTCGATCCGCGCCCAAGGGGGATTGAATAACCCGATTACCGTCACATGCCGCCCCGGTGAGACGACCTACATGGTCGAATCAGGCGGCAACACCCGCTTGCAGATTCTGAACGAGTTATACAAAGAGCTAGGGGATGACACCTTCTACCAAATCCATGTCCTCTATCAGCCGTGGAAATCTGAGACCCACGTCCTAACAGCCCACCTAATCGAAAACGAAAAACGCGGCGACATGCTCTTTATCGATAAGGCGCTGGCAGTACGTGAACTCAAGGAGATGTTTGAAGAGACAGAACAACGCTCATTTTCATTACGCAAGCTCACCGAGAAGCTGAAAGAGACTGGGTTTAAAGTTGACTCCAGCGTGCTCTCTCGTATGGATTACACCGTTGATATTTTGCTGCCGTTGATCCCTGAGGCGTTAAGAGCAGGCATGGGTAAACCGCAAATCGAACGCATCCGAAAAATAGAAAAGGCATTTCAGCACTACTGGTCTCAACTATCGAATCAAGACACGACGGTTTTCGAGGAACTCTTCAGCGACTGTCTGGTAGAAAACAATCGCCCGGAGTGGGATAGCAACGCCCTGCGCAATACCTTAGAAGAACGCATCGCGGAGCTGTTACAGGTGCCAGTCAGAACTATGCGCCTTGATATCGATGCACTGCTTCACGGCAGAACCGTGGAGATCAATCCACCACCGATAGAAGAGCCTGCTCAATCAGACTCAACTGAACCTGAAAGATCCGGTAATGAATTTGAGCATCCAGATGAAACAGTTTCCGAACCTGCTACAGCGCAAGCAATCGTTACAGCGCCAATACAAGGGTCAGCCGACGACGAACTAGCCATGAACACCACCGTGGATACCTATCCCGTTGAAGAGTCACCTGATACTGATAGCAACCAATGGGACGAAGCGGAACCGCTCAGTATTGCCCGGATTCGCCGTAGTGCTTATGAGGCAGCCCGTGAACTGGCATCTCACTACCAGCTCGAACAGTGTGTTCTCCCCTCCTTCGACTGGGGTCTCGGTTTTCTTATTGATCTGCCTGAGCAACCCCTAACACTTGAAAAGAACCAGCACCTGGATGCAAAACAACGTTGGGAGTTGATGCAGCGTCAATGGGTCTGGTGGATGCTTTTTATCTGCTCCGAGGAGACGGCGAGACCCGAACGCATTCCGAATATCCCCGAATCAATGACCGTTCGGCGTTTATACCTTGAGAGCAATCAAAACGAGCTGATGAGACTGCTTGGCCAACCGGCATGGATCTCACTGGCCTACCAGTTGCTTGCTGATCCACTCTTTCCCGACAACGATTTTCATACATTGATGGCGTTGATTCGTCACTGCCGAACACTGCGACAACAGATCGACGGTGACAACGACGATCCGCTCTGGCTGGAGAAGAATGACTATGCGTCAACATGACTCACAGCTTGCCTACCACGTCATGTTGTATGCCATTCAAGCCCTGAGCGAGGGTGACTTCGCTGCGATCGAAGATATTGGTTTCACCACTGATGAGGTTCAGCAACTTTCTCAGCTACCGGTCAAAGCGCTCAAACATCTCTCTCACCTCAGCGGCCATTTTCTGATCGTTAAAACCGACCATCAGTGCTTCTCAAAGATGATGAATTACCTGCACCACGAGATCGAACGTGAAGCGCAGCAAGACGAACTCATTCGCCACGAAGCGCCGATCACCATGATGATCTCGCTATTTGGTATGTCGTCAGCCGAATACATCCAACGGCAGAAACTACTCGGCATTCCGCGCCACGGTGCCGGACGGCCCCCGCATCTTACCGATGAAGAACAGGAGAGTGTCTGGTACAGCTGGATTAAGACCAAAGAACTGCCCTTGATAGAGCGTTATCTTGCCGTGGCAAAAGAGACCCAGCAGCCGTTGCGTGCGCTGTGGTCATTGATTCAATCATGGGAAAATAGCGATGAGTCACGGAGTGAAGGTTAGTGACTCCTCAAGGCCATATTGGTGGGTTCAGCGTTCCTGTGGTGTTTCGTGACAAGACGCCGTGCGCAGGCAATGGCCGTAGTCCTTGTCAAGCTCGGCAACGCCGTCGCGGAACACCACAGGAACGCCCAAAGGGTTGGTCTGTCAGCATCCATGACTGCGTTGTACCTCTTGCAAAGGACTTACACCATTCGCTACGAGGCACGCCTTGCCATGAATGCTGACAGACCAACTGAATCCACCAATATGGCCTTGAGGAGTCACTGATGGAAGGTTCAGATATACCCTCATCGGTATCACCCCATGCGCAGGCGCTATCGCTTTATATTCAGAATGCCATCGAACATCTGGTGGGCAGCGCTTCGCGAAAGCAAGGCAGCAATGAAAAAGAACAGAGCGGCCTCATCTATCTCGGCAACTGGCAGGATGCCTACCCACGACTGCTGGTAACCGACCCTATTCTGGAACCAGTGGACAAGCTGGTTTGGCAGATCATCCGCCTCCATATCAATGCACCGGGTGCGGTCACCTCCTTTCCAAATTACGAGGCCATATCAACCTACGCCAATATCAAATCAAACCACACAATTTCCCGTGCGCTGGCGATCCTTCGTGCCACGCGTTGGCTGTCACTCTGCGCACGAGTACGCGGAAAAAGTGGCCGTTACCTCGGTAATATCTACGTGTTGCACGATGAGCCTGTCACCTTGGGTGATGCCATGTATCTGGACGGCGACTACATGGCGTTTTTACAGAACAGCACTCAACATAAGCATCCCAGAGTAAACAAAATAGTCGAGAGTGTGCTGGCGACTATCCAGGATCTCATTGATGGTGGCCAGGATGCCATGGGTGAGCGTATTCAAACCCGTACCTATGAACGCCGCATCGGCACCGTTCACCAAACGAAACGGGAAAACGAACCCACACTACTGCTTGCCGAGCGCACCAACTTCTTCGCCATCTCTGCCCCGCAGATCAAACAGCTTGATAGCCAAAACACGGAAGATCAAAACAGCAGGCAAAAAAATCACATGACAGAGAGTGAAATCGACCAAGTGCAAATATTGCACACGGTTGAAGATCAGCAGACCTACCAAGTGCAAAAAACGCATACGGCGAAAAGCGGCAAAAGTAGCCTTGTGCAAAAAATGCACATGGATGAAAACAGTGGAAATGACCGTGTGCAAAACATGCACTCGGTCACTGAAACAGAAAAACCTGATGCGAAAAAAATGCACACGGCTGAACGTAGTAGTAGTTGTAGTAATAATATAAATACTACTACAACAGAAAGTAATACTCCGCGTGCGTGCGCGAGAGCCGATCAAGACCTTCACTTCCCTCCCGGCATCTCAGCCAATGAACGCAATCTTGCCCTGATGTACCTCAACCCTATCGACGACGACCAGCAGCAAGAAGTTCTCGATGAATGGCATGGCCGTTTGCAAGCCGCAGACAGGCGCAATGATCCCATTGGTAACCCCATCGGTTATCTCGCCAGCCTTTGTCGCCGAGTAAAAACCGGGGAGTTTCAAGTCACCATCGGCTTGCGAATCCGTGACCAGCGAGAGCAATCGCAGCGACGAGCGGAAAAAGAAAAACTACGAGCTGAGCACGAGAAGCAGCGCCAAGCTGAAATGCTATCAGCTTTGAAAAACAAACCGGAAGGCGAGCTGAGCGGAATTGAAAGACGCATGCTAAAAATGCGCAAACGAAGCACGGAAAACAAAGGAAGTTCGGAGTGATAACGACGGGAGACCACCAAGTGTTGCCAGTGGCAACACCTGAGATCCGGACTGGTGAGCATGAGCACTGTTGCCAGTGGCAACACCTGAGAACCGGACTGGTGAGTATAAGCACTGTTGCCAGTGGCAACACTTGAGAGCCGGACTGGTGAGTATGGGCACTGTTGCCAGTGGCAACACTTGAGAACCGAGTTGGTGAGCATGAGCACTGTTGCCAGTGGCAACACTTGAGAACCGGGTTGGTGAGCATGAGCACTGTTGCCAGTGGCAACACTTGAGAACCGGGTTGGTGAGCATGAGCACTGTTG
>Ga0316204_10007652_pt1 | contig 15615 bp, 9 predicted proteins | sample 6monrhotite_MG_2_FD_205661 | JGI IMG/M metagenome (GOLD analysis project Ga0316204, IMG submission 205661) | Microbial mat bacterial communities from mineral coupon in-situ incubated in ocean water Damariscotta River, Maine, United States -... | ecosystem: Environmental > Aquatic > Marine >... | reverse complement strand
GATTTTGACGGAGACAATACTCCAATTATTACAGGTTCTGCTTTAGGTGCTTTAAATGGAGAAGCTCAGTGGGAAGATAAAGTAATGGAATTGATGGCTGCAGTTGATGAGTTTATTCCAATTCCTCCAAGAGAAACTGAAAAGGATTTCTTGATGCCAATTGAAGATGTATTCTCAATTACAGGGCGTGGAACTGTTGCTACTGGTAGAATTGAAACTGGTGTTACTAATACTGGTGATGAAGTTCAAATTATGGGTATGGGAGCTGAAGGAATGAAATCAGTTGTTACCGGAGTTGAGATGTTTAGAAAAATACTAGACAGAGGTGAAGCAGGAGATAATGTTGGTATCTTATTAAGAGGTGTAGAGAAAAGTGATATTTCAAGAGGGATGGTAATTGCTAAGCCTGGATCTATTACTCCTCATACTAAGTTTAAGGCTGAGGTTTATATCTTGAAAAAAGAAGAAGGTGGACGTCATACTCCATTCCAAAATAAATATCGTCCACAGTTCTACATTAGAACAACGGATGTTACAGGTGAAATCTTCTTAGAAGAAGGAAGAGAAATGGTAATGCCTGGTGATAACGTAACAATTACTGTTCAATTAATCAACAAAGTTGCATTGAATAAAGGTCTTCAGTTTGCCATCAGAGAAGGTGGAAGAACTGTAGGTGCTGGTCAGGTGACTGAGATTCTTGACTAGTCAATTAATATAATTATAGGTTTGAGAAAGGTGTCCCGATTTTCGGGATACCTTTTCTTGACTTTAAAAAATACGGGTGTAGCTCAATTGGTAGAGTAGTGGTCTCCAAAACCATTGGCTGGGAGTTCGAGTCTCTCCACCCGTGCAGAGAAAAAGAAACAGATGTCTAAACTAAGAACATACATAGAAGAATCTTCAGACGAGTTACTTAATAAAGTAAGTTGGCCAACATGGAGTGAATTGCAAAGTAGTGGAATAGTCGTGATGATTGCTTCAATTATTATTTCTCTGATTATTTTTTTGATGGATTCTACATTTAGTAGATTGATGGAATATATCTACAGTTTATTTTAATATACTGAAGGAGACAAAGAAATGAGCGAGAATACAAAAAAGTGGTACGTTGTTAGAGCAATTAGTGGGAAGGAAAAGAAGGTGAAGCTCTATATAGAGGATGAGATAAATCGATTAGGCTTATCAGAATTTGTTAGTCAAATTTTGATTCCTACTGAGAAAATTTATCAAATAAGGAATGGAAAGAAGATAAGTAAGGAAAGAAATTTTTTTCCTGGTTATGTATTAGTAGAAGCAAATTTAGTTGGTGAAATACCACATCTTATTCAAAAAACAACCAATGTAATTGGCTTTTTGGGTGCAGAGAAAAGAGGAGAACCATTGCCTTTGAGACAATCTGAAGTAAATCGAATTTTAGGAAAGGTTGATGAGTTGGCAGAGAATGAAGAGGAATTAAATATTCCATATATAGTTGGAGAATCAGTGAAAGTGATCGACGGTCCTTTTAACGGATTTAATGGGACGATAGAAGAAATTAATGAAGAGAAAAAGAAATTGAAGGTAATGGTGAAAATCTTTGGAAGAAAGCAACCATTAGAATTGAGTTTCTTACAAGTAGAAAAAGAATCATAATTGACATTTAATAGATCAAGAAATGGCTAAAGAAGTAAGTGGTATAATTAAGTTACAAATTAGAGGAGGAGCAGCAAATCCTTCTCCACCAGTAGGGCCTGCATTGGGTGCTAAAGGTGTTAACATCATGGATTTTTGTAAGCAGTTCAATGGTAGAACACAGGATAAAGCTGGAAAAGTTTTACCAGTAGTAATTACTGTTTATGCTGACAAATCATTTGATTTTGTAATTAAAACCCCTCCTGCTGCAGTTCAATTGTTGGAGAAAGCAAAGATAAAATCTGGATCTCCAGAGCCAAATAGAAAAAAAGTAGCTTCTGTTTCTTGGGATCAGGTAAAAGAAATTGCTGAAGATAAAATGGCAGACTTAAATGCTTTTAAAGTAGAATCAGCTATGAGTATGGTTGCTGGAACTGCAAGAAGTATGGGAATCAATGTAAAAGGTAAAAGACCGTTTTAATCACGGTAAACAAATAGAATATGGCAACTTTAACAAAAAAGCGAAAAGAAGCTTTAAGCAAGGTAGATAATGATAAGCTTTACACACTTAATGAAGCATCTTCATTGGTAAAAGAATTATCAACTACAAAATTTGATGCATCTGTTGATTTGAGCGTTAGATTAGGAGTAGATCCTAGAAAAGCGAATCAAATGGTTAGAGGTACTGTTACCTTGCCACATGGTGTAGGTAAAACAGTAAAGGTACTTGCATTGGTAACTGCTGATAAAGAAGCTGAAGCTAAAGAAGCAGGAGCTGATTATGTTGGTTTAGATGAATACGTTGAGAAAATCAAAGGAGGATGGACTGATGTTGACGTTATTGTAACCATGCCAAGTGTAATGGGTAAAGTTGGAGCCTTAGGAAGAGTTTTAGGACCAAGAGGTTTAATGCCAAATCCTAAGTCTGGGACTGTAACAATGGACGTAGCAAAAGCTGTATCTGATGTAAAAGGTGGAAAAATTGATTTTAAGGTAGATAAATTTGGAATTATTCATGCTTCTGTTGGAAGAGCATCTTTTGATGCGGATAAGATCAAAGAAAATGCAGCAGAAATGCTACAGACTATTGTGAAATTGAAGCCAGTAGCATCTAAAGGTGTTTACATGAAAAGTATTTGTATGTCAGGTACTATGACTCCAGGAATTCACATTGACCCAAAAAGATTTATTGAAGACTAATTCATCATCATTCTAATTGAATAGAAATGACTAGACAAGAAAAAGACGAAATCGTAAAAAACCTCTCAGCTAAACTAAATGAGAATAGTATTTTTTATTTAGCTGATATTTCAGAATTAGATGCTGAAAGCTCAACTAAGCTAAGAAGATTAGCTTATAAGAGAGAGGTTTCACTAAATGTAGTGAAGAATACTTTGTTGAGAAAAGCTTTAGAAGCTGCTGAAGGTAGTTATGAAGAATTTTATGAAGTATTAAAAGGAAATACTTCTATCATGTTTGCTGAAGTTGGAAACGCTCCTGCAAAATTGATCGAAGAATTTAGAAAGAAAAGTGACCGTCCTATCTTAAAAGGAGCTTACATTGAAGAAGCCATCTATATAGGTGATGATAAAGTTAAAACGTTAACTGAAATCAAATCTAAAGAAGAGCTTATTGGTGATATCATCATGTTACTTCAATCTCCTGCTAAGAACGTTGTTTCTGCCCTTCAATCAGGTGGAAATACAATCTCAGGATTGGTTAAAACACTTGCTGAAAGGCAAGCATAAAAATTGTACGCACTCTCAATTCATATAAATTAAAAATTAAAAATTAAATAAAAATGGCGGATTTAAAAGCGCTTGCTGAAGAGTTAGTAAACTTGACAGTAAAAGATGTAAATGAATTAGCAGATATCCTTAAAGACGAGTATGGCATTGAGCCTGCTGCTGCAGCGGTTGCTGTTGCTGGTCCTGCAGGTGGTGGAGACGCTGCTGCTGCTGAGGAAAAATCAGAATTCGATGTTATTTTAACTGCAGCTGGAGGATCTAAGTTAGCAGTAGTTAAACTAGTTAAAGAATTAACTGGACTTGGATTGAAGGAAGCTAAAGAATTAGTTGATGGAGCACCAAAACCTATTAAGGAAGGTGTTGCAAAAGACGAAGCTGAATCTCTTAAAAAGCAATTAGAAGAGGCAGGAGCTGAAGTTGAGCTTAAATAAAATAAAGCACAACTAAAATTTTACGGTTTAGATCTCATCTCGAAATTTTCGAGATGAGGACTAAACCCTTTCTTGTTTGTATCTAAGTATTAATTAATTACTTCTTCAGATGGCTAACGCATCAATATCAAAATTGCAAAATCGTGTGAATTTTGCGTCTATAAAAAATAAACTTGATTACCCTGATTTTCTTGATATACAATTACAATCATTTCAAGATTTTTTCCAATTAGATACTTCTCCAGAGTTTAGAGACACGGAAGGTCTTTATAGGGTTTTTAGTGAAAACTTTCCTATTACTGATGCAAGAAATCAGTTTGTATTAGAATTTTTAGATTACTTCGTAGATCCACCACGATACAGTATCGATGAGTGTATTGATAGAGGCTTAACTTATAGTGTGCCACTAAAAGCGAAGTTAAAATTATATTGTACAGATCCTGAACATGAGGATTTTGAAACAATTGTGCAAGATGTGTATTTAGGGACTATTCCTTATATGACACCTAAAGGAACATTCCTTGTAAACGGGGCAGAGAGAGTAATTGTTTCTCAACTACACCGTTCACCTGGTGTATTCTTTGGTCAGTCTAGACATGCGAACGGCACTAAATTATATTCAGCAAGAGTTATTCCTTTTAAAGGATCTTGGATTGAATTTGCTACAGACATTAATAGTGTAATGTATGCATACATCGATCGTAAAAAGAAATTACCTGTTACAACTCTATTAAGAGCAATTGGATTTGAATTTGATAAGGATATCTTAGATATTTTCGAATTAGCTGACGAAGTAAAAGTTAGTAAGGCTGCTTTAAAGAGAGCATTAGGTAGAAAGTTAGCGGCTAGAGTTCTTAGAACTTGGGTTGAGGATTTTGTTGATGAGGATACTGGGGAGGTTGTTTCTATTGAAAGAAATGAAGTAGTAATAGACAGGGAAACTGTTCTTGAAAAAGAGCATTTAGATCCTATTTTAGATGCAGGAGCAAAAACTATTATTCTTCACAAGGAAGATGTGAACTCGGCTGATTTTGCTATTATATACAATACCTTACAAAAAGATCCATCTAACTCAGAAAAAGAAGCAGTAGAACACATCTACCGTCAATTGCGTAATTCTGAGCCACCAGATGAGGAAACAGCAAGAGGAGTAATTGATAAGTTATTTTTCTCTGAAACGAGATATGATTTAGGTGAAGTAGGAAGATACAGAATCAATAAAAAATTAGGTCTTGATATTGAGCAAAATACTAAGATCTTAACAAGGGAAGATATTATTTCGATCATCAAATATTTAATTGAGTTGATAAACTCAAAAGCAGATGTTGATGATATTGATCACTTGAGCAACAGAAGAGTTAGAACAGTTGGAGAACAATTGTATAACCAATTCGGTGTTGGTCTTTCGAGAATGGCTAGAACTATTCGTGAAAGAATGAACGTTAGAGATAATGAAGTATTTACTCCCGCGGATTTGATTAATGCAAAGACATTGTCTGCAGTAATTAATTCATTCTTTGGAACGAATCAGCTATCTCAGTTTATGGATCAAACAAATCCACTTTCAGAGGTTACTCACAAAAGAAGGATGTCTGCATTAGGGCCAGGAGGTTTATCGAGAGAGAGAGCTGGGTTTGAGGTTCGTGATGTTCACTATACTCATTATGGTCGACTTTGTCCGATTGAAACACCTGAGGGTCCTAACATTGGTTTAATATCCTCATTGTGTGTTTATGCTAAGGTTAACCGACTTGGATTTATTGAAACTCCATACAGAAAGGTAAAAGAAGGTAAAATTGGATTCTCTGATAAAGATGTTGTTTACTTAAGTGCTGAAGAAGAAGATGAACAAACAATTGCTCAAGCGAATGCAATTGTAAATGACAAAGGAACTTTTGAATCTGAAAGAGTTAAAGCTAGATATGAGGGTGATTTCCCTATGGCAGAGCCTAAAGAGGTTACGCTAATGGATGTAGCTCCCAATCAGATTGCATCTATAGCAGCATCATTAATTCCTTTCTTGGAGCATGATGATGCGAATAGAGCCTTGATGGGATCTAACATGCAGCGTCAAGCAGTTCCTTTATTACAAGCAGATTCTCCAATTGTAGGTACAGGTCTTGAAAAACAAGTAGCTATTGATTCCAGAGTTTTAATTAATGCAGAAGGTAATGGAGTTATTGAGTATGTAGACGCAAATAAGATCATTGTTACTTATGAAAGAAGTAGTGATGAAGAATTGGTTTCATTCACAGAGCCAACAGTAACTTATAAGTTAACTAAGTACAAGAAAACGAATCAAAGTACTACCATCAACCTTAACCCTATAGTAGCTAAAGGAGAAAAAGTTGTAAAAGGTCAAGTACTTTGTGAGGGTTATGCAACAGAGAATGGAGAGTTAGCCTTAGGGCGAAACCTAAAAGTGGCTTTTATGCCATGGAAAGGATATAATTTTGAGGATGCGATTGTGATTTCTGAGAAAGTAGTTTCTCAAGATTTATTCACATCTATTCACGTTGACGAGTATACTCTTGAAGTAAGAGACACTAAGAGAGGGGTTGAAGAGCTAACGGCTGATATTCCTAACGTAAGTGAAGAGGCTACGGCTAACTTAGATGAGAATGGATTAATTAGGGTTGGAGCCAAGGTAAAAGAAGGAGATATCTTAATTGGAAAGATTACACCGAAAGGAGAGTCTGACCCAACTCCAGAAGAGAAACTTTTGAGAGCTATTTTCGGTGATAAAGCTGGAGATGTTAAAGATGCTTCTTTAAAAGTTCCACCATCAGGTAAGGGAGTTATCGTTGACAAGAAATTGTTTGAAAGAGCAGTTAAGGATAGAAAATCTAGAGCTGATGAGAAGAATCTAATTGCAAAATTAGATGAAGAGGAGAGCAAGGAATTAGCTGCATTAAAAGAGATGTTAGTTGATAAATTGTATGCCGTTGTAAACGGTAAAACAGCTCAAGGGATTCAGAATTACTATAATGAAGAAATTATTCCAAAAGGAACTAAATTCTCTCAGAAAGTGCTTTCTAGAATTGATGACTTTGCATTTATCGATTATAAAAACTGGACAACTTCAGATGATTTGAATCAAACGATTAAAACCATGTTGCATAATCACAACATGAAAGCAACGGAGATTCAAGGAAAGTACAAGCGTAAAAAATATGCACTTACAGTAGGAGATGAGTTACCAACTGGTATCATGAAACTTGCGAAGGTGTATATGGCTAAGAAAAGAAAGTTGAAAGTTGGAGATAAAATGGCGGGGCGTCATGGTAACAAAGGTATTGTTGCTAAGATTGTTCGTCATGAAGATATGCCATTCTTAGATGATGGTACTCCAGTTGATATTGTATTGAATCCATTAGGTGTACCTTCAAGGATGAACCTTGGACAGATTTATGAAACTGTTTTAGGTTGGGCTGGAGAGAAACTAGGAGTGAAATTTGCAACCCCAATTTTTGATGGAGCAAGTATTGATGAAATCAATAGCTATACAGATCAAGCAGGAGTTCCAAGGTCAGGTAGAACATATTTAACTGATGGAGGAACTGGTGAAAGATTTGATCAACCAGCTACTGTAGGAATTATCTATATGTTGAAGTTAGGACATATGGTTGATGATAAAATGCATGCTAGATCTATTGGACCGTACTCATTAATTACACAACAACCATTAGGTGGTAAAGCACAATTTGGTGGTCAGCGTTTTGGTGAGATGGAAGTATGGGCATTAGAAGCATTTGGTGCAGCAAATATCCTACAAGAAATTCTAACCATTAAATCGGATGATGTAATGGGAAGAGCAAAAGCTTATGAAGCTATTGTAAAAGGAGAAAGCATGCCAACACCAGGTATTCCTGAATCATTTAATGTATTGTTACATGAATTAAGAGGATTGGGCTTAAATATTACGCTCACTGAAGAGCAAAAAGCAACAGTTTAATTAGTTCAAATTCAAAAGAGATTATTAACATAATAATATAAATATGGCTTTTAGAAGAGACAATAAAGAGACAAGCAGATTCTCTAAAATCACAATAAGCCTTGCTTCACCAGAGATGATTTTAGAAAAATCTCATGGAGAAGTATTGAAACCAGAGACCATTAACTATAGAACATACAAGCCGGAAAGAGATGGTTTATTTTGTGAAAGAATTTTTGGACCAGTTAAAGATTACGAATGTCATTGCGGTAAATACAAAAGAATCCGATATAAAGGAATCGTTTGTGACCGTTGTGGTGTTGAAGTAACTGAGAAGAAAGTTCGTAGAGAGCGTATGGGACACATTTCATTAGTTGTTCCAGTTGCGCACATATGGTACTTTAAATCATTGCCAAATAAAATTGGGTACTTATTAGGCTTGCCTACTAAGAAACTTGATACTATTATTTACTACGAGAGATATGTGGTAATTAATGCAGGTGAGGCTAAGAATGCTGAAGGAGAACCGTTAGAGTATCTGGACTTCTTAACGGAGGAAGAATACTTGGACATCTTAGATACAATGCCAAAAGAGAATGCATATTTGGATGATACAGATCCAAATAAATTCATCGCTAAAATGGGTGCGAATGCACTTTATGAATTATTGAAGCGATTGGATTTAGATGAGTTGTCATACTCTTTACGTCACAAAGCAAGCACTGAAACTTCACAACAAAGAAAGAATGAAGCCTTAAAAAGACTTCAAGTTGTAGAAGCATTCAGACAAGCGAATGAGCATATTGAGAATAAGCCTGAGTGGATGATTGTGAAAGTTGTTCCTGTTATTCCACCTGAATTAAGACCACTTGTGCCACTAGATGGGGGTCGTTTCGCAACCTCTGATTTAAATGATCTTTATAGAAGAGTAATTATCAGAAATAATCGTTTGAAACGATTAATGGAAATTAAAGCACCAGAAGTAATTCTTAGAAATGAGAAGAGAATGCTTCAGGAGGCAGTTGATTCATTGTTTGATAATTCTAGAAAATCTTCAGCTGTTAAAACAGATTCTAACAGAGCGTTAAAATCTTTAAGTGATAGTTTAAAAGGAAAGTCGGGTCGTTTCAGACAAAACCTTTTGGGAAAAAGGGTAGATTATTCTGCACGTTCAGTAATTGTTGTTGGACCAGACTTAAAACTGCATGAATGTGGTTTGCCAAAAGATATGGCAGCTGAGTTATACAAGCCATTTATTATCAGAAAACTGATTGAAAGAGGTATTGTTAAAACAGTTAAATCTGCAAAAAAGATTGTAGATAAGAAAGAGCCAGTTGTTTGGGATATTTTAGAAAATGTATTGAAAGGTCATCCTGTATTATTGAACAGGGCCCCAACTCTTCACAGATTGGGTATTCAAGCATTTCAACCTAAGTTAATTGAAGGGAAAGCGATTCGTCTTCACCCATTGGTATGTACTGCATTTAATGCGGATTTTGATGGTGATCAGATGGCGGTTCACTTGCCATTAGGGAATGCAGCTATTTTGGAAGCACAGCTATTGATGTTAGCTTCACATAATATTCTTAACCCAGCGAATGGGTCTCCTATTACAGTTCCTTCACAGGATATGGTATTAGGACTATATTATTTGACGAAGGAAAGAGCATCTGATGAGAATATAACTATCAAAGGAGAAGGGAAGACATTTTATTCTCCTGAGGAAGTAATCATAGCTAATAATGAAGGTAGACTTGATATTCACGCTAAAGTTAAAGTGAAAATTGAGAAAGGTGGAGAAGCAGAGATAATTGAAACAACCTGTGGTAGAGTTATCTTTAATCAATTTGTTCCCGAAGAAGTTCCTTATATAAACGAACTTTTAACTAAGAAATCTTTAAGAGACATTATTGGTGATATCTTAAAAGTTTCTGGTACTGCTAAAACAGCAAATTTCTTGGATGATATTAAGACTTTAGGTTATAATATGTCATTTAAAGGAGGTTTATCATTTAATCTTCAGGATGTAATCATTCCTGATGTTAAGGAAGAGATGATGGACAAGGCTAACCAGCAGGTTAAAGAAGTTTGGGATAACTATAACATGGGATTCATTACCAATAATGAGCGTTACAACCAGATTATTGATATTTGGACACATACGAATACTCGTTTGACCAATACGGTAATGACTAGATTGAAGAACGATAACCAAGGATTTAACTCAGTTTACATGATGTTTGATTCTGGAGCAAGGGGTTCTAAAGAACAAATTCGTCAGCTTTCAGGAATGAGAGGATTGATGGCGAAACCGCAAAAATCTGGTTCTTCTGGGCAAGAAATTATTGAGAATCCAATTCTTTCAAACTTTAAAGAAGGCCTTTCGATTTTGGAATACTTTATTTCAACTCACGGAGCTCGAAAAGGATTGGCAGATACAGCCCTTAAAACAGCAGATGCAGGTTATTTGACCAGAAGACTGGTAGATGTATCTCAAGATGTTGTAATAGCTGATGTAGATTGTGGAACATTGAGAGGTGTTACTATTGCTGCATTAATGAAGAATGATGAAGAAGTTGAATCTTTATACGATAGAGTATTAGGAAGAACTACAGTTCATGATATCTTCCATCCAAATACTGGAGAGTTAATTATTGCATCTGGAGAAGGAGTAACTGAAGAAATTGCTAGAATAATTGAAGATTCTCCAATTGATGAAGTTGAAATGCGTTCTGTACTTTCATGTGAATTGAAGAAAGGTGTTTGTTCTAAATGTTATGGAAGAAGTTTAGCAACAGGAAGAATGGCACAAAAAGGGGAAGCTGTTGGTGTTATTGCAGCACAGTCAATTGGAGAGCCAGGTACTCAGTTAACACTTCGTACATTCCACGTTGGTGGTACAGCATCAAAAATTGCTGATGACTCAAGAGTTGAAGCAAAATATGATGGTATCCTTGAAATCGATGAGTTGAGAACTGTTGAAGGAGAGGATAGAGATGGAAATAAAGTAACAATTGTTGTTGGACGGTCTGCTGAAGCAAGGATTTTAGATCCAAAAACAAAAATAGCTTTGACTACGAATGTAGTACCTTATGGATCTATTCTTGAAAAAAATGATGGAGATAAGTTGAAGAAAGGAGATGTTGTATGTTCTTGGGATCCTTATAATGCTCTTATCATTGCTGAATTACCAGGTGCTGTTGCATTTGAGAATTTAGTTGATGGAATTACTTATAAGGAAGAATCTGATGAGCAAACAGGCTTTACGGAGAAAGTAATTATTGAATCTAGAGATAAGAAACTAATTCCTGAGATTAAGTTATTGAATAATAAGAAAGAAGTTCTTAAAACGTATAACTTACCTGTAGGAGCACACATTGTTGTAAAGGAAGGAGATAAGATTGAAAGTGGGAAGACTTTGGTGAAAATTCCAAGGACTTCGGGAAAATCTGGTGATATTACTGGAGGTCTGCCGAGAGTAACAGAGTTATTTGAGGCACGTAATCCTTCTAACCCAGCTGTAGTTTCTGAAATTGATGGTATTGTTTCTTTTGGTAAGATTAAGCGTGGTAACCGTGAGGTAATCGTTGAATCTAGAACTGGAGAGGTTAAGAAATACTTGATCAATCTGTCTAAACATATCTTGGTTCAAGAAAACGATTTTGTTAGAGCAGGAGTTCCACTTTCAGATGGAGCAATTACACCAGCTGACATATTAGCAATTAAAGGGCCAACTCAAGTACAAGAATATTTAGTAAACGAAGTACAAGAGGTTTATCGATTACAAGGAGTAAAGATCAATGACAAGCATTTTGAAGTAGTCGTTAGACAAATGATGCGTAAAGTGATTATAGAAGATCAGGGAGATACTAGATTTTTGGAAAAACAAATCGTTAATAAGATTGATTTTGCTGTAGAGAATGATTGGATCTTTGGTAAGAAAATAATTCTTGATGCTGGCGATTCTGATGAAATGAAACAAGGACAAATCATTTCTCCACGTAAGTTGAGAGAAGAGAATTCTAAGTTGAAACGTCAGGATAAAAAGACAGTGGAATTTAGAGATGCTGTTCCAGCTACTTCAAATTCTGTACTTCAAGGGATTACTAGAGCATCACTTCAAACAGATAGCTTTATTTCAGCAGCTTCTTTCCAAGAAACTACTAAAGTACTGAACGAAGCAGCGGTTAATGGTAAACAAGATGGTCTTGAAGGGTTAAAGGAAAACGTTATCGTTGGACATTTAATTCCTGCAGGTACTGGATTGAAAGATTACCAAGACTATGTGGTAGGCTCAAAAGAGGAATATGAGATGTTGAGGAGTTCTAAAGAAGAAGTTATTGAAGAAGTTGAATCTGAAGCATAATTGAAGCCATGAGTGACGAGAAGAACGATAATCCAGAACAAGAAGGAAAGCTTAATATTGAATTGACAGAAGAAATTGCTGAAGGCATTTATTCTAATCTAGCAATTATTAGCCATTCAAATTCTGAGTTTGTTTTGGACTTTATTAAAGTAATGCCAGGTCTGCCCAAGGCAAAAGTGAAGTCAAGAATAATGATGACTCCACAGCATGCCAAAAGGTTGATGCGAGCATTACAAGATAATATTGCAAAGTTTGAATCGATACATGGTGGAGTTAAAGATGCTGGACAACCTCAATTCCCAATGAATTTTGGAGGTCCTCAAGGCGAGGCTTAAACTCTTTATATAACAATAAAAAAAGCTGCTTTTCCATTATAGGGGAAGCAGCTTTTTTTATTGTTGTTTTGAATATAGAAGTGGTTTCAGTGCTTCATAAAATATTTTTGAAACCTCCTCAGCTCCTTTGTTGTTGAAATGGATACAATCGTAGAATAAATCAGTCGACTTAGGCATATGGTGGGCGAGGTCTATTATAAAGATGTCTTCCTTCGTAGCTATTTTTCTGGTAATATCATTATACACCTCTAATATTTCCCAATGGACTTTCCCTCCTAGATGATGACATAGCTTCACCTTTTCAAGGTCAATTCCCGTAAGAACATCAATTCCTTCTCCAACAAGAGAAGGTTGTGTTGCTAATATTGGAGTGATATTATTTTCTTTAGTTGTCTGGATCAGTTGCATTAATCTGCTTTCATAGTTTAAAGCAAAAGACTGATGAGATTGGATAGCTTTTTCCACTTCGGAGGGTTGAATAGAGTCTAGTTGTTCTAATTCTTCAAAAGAGGGAACAGAATAGTGTGAAAGATTTTTTCTTCTTGCCCTTATGTTTCTAATAAGGTTTTTAATTAAGCTAAACAGTTGACTGTTATTCTCAATCTGTTTTGTCCACTTAATATCCTCGGTCTTTAATTGTCTTTTATCATATTTTCCTATGTCACCACGGCCCACATCATTAACTCCCACTAAAAAAATAATATAATCAGGCTTTAATTTAACTAAATAGTCATCCAATAAGATTTGATGCCCAAAAGTAGAATGACCGTCTAAACCGGCATTATTTAGCCAAATATTATCAAAGTCACGTTCTAGTTTTTTATCTAATAAGGAAACCCAGTCTTTTCCATCTGATAGGTATAAGCATTCTGTAGTGCTTCCTCCAACTGCAATTATAGACGTAGAATTATTGTAATTATCGGGAATTTCTTCACCTCTAAAGCCTAGAGAATTCTTATTGTGGATAATAACAGAGTCTACCCCCTTGATGTTCTGATTATCGAAAATGTACTTTCGATTTGATCGTAAAATAATCTGATTTCCTTTTTGTCTAAATCCAAATGGGTTATTGAAGTATAGGAAAACTTCAATCAATAATATTGAGATGATTAAACCAATAGATAAAGCACCAAGATTGTTTAAAAGGTTTTTCATTAACTAGATTAATAGATCTGTATTTTAACATCATCAATAGCTAATGACTCATTCCCAGTATTCCAAATAAATAAACTTAACTCATGATTTTCGCTGTCTGCTCGAGGTAATTGACAAAATAGTTCCATCTTTTCCCATTGATTATTTGAGTCTAAATAATCTTTAAGAGGAAACCTTTGGAAGAATGTCACCTCGTCACCTTCACGGATAGCTACTACAATAAGGCAATCTTTGATTTTATTTTTTGAAAAAAAATGAGATTGAAAAGATAGAATACACCTTTTTTGTGTGATTTTTTGTAGGTTACTGGTTTTAAAAGTTAGACCATATTCCATTTCTTTAGTTAAAATACCAGCACTATTGCCTGAAAAAGGTTTGTTAGTGATAGGCTCAGTAATCTGCCAATGATCCAATGGTGGACTTTCATAGTTCACAAAAGATTGAAAAAATGGTGGAGGTAGATCCAAGAAATCTTTCAATCCTTGATAAGAGGCAATTGGATTGAATTTGCAGATAGAGATTTTTCCATTGTCATAGATCTTGTTAATTCTAGAAGTTATTTCTGGATATATAGGGTAAATATCAGTGAGTAAGAGATCATTCTGTATAATGATGTAATCATAATTCCATAATAGTGCTTTTTTTATAACAATGCTCTTCATTTCAAATACCACATAACCCTTTCTGTTCATTAATATAAAGGGGATATTAGGAACATGCGGAGTAAAAACTAACATCTTAGCTTCTGAAGGAATATTTAAAGAATCTAAAATTTGTTCAGTATCCTTGAAATTCTCTATAGTACTATCGGTTCTATTCCAGATGGTTGTCTTTCTTTCTTTTTGAGAGTTATATGCGTTGACAATCAGGGGAACAGCAATTAGAATTGTTAGGATAGAGCTACTGATCTTAATTGCTTTGGTAAAAGGAATAACTGAAAGTGCAATAATAAATAGCAATAAAATTGGTAGGAAAAAGCTATCAAGGAAATAATAATCATGAAAGGCAAATTGTCGAAACATAAGTAAAGCAAAAGCGAGAACTCCACTTAACATAATAGCAGTATACAGCACAATTTCACTGATTCCTCTCTTACCTTTTATTTTGCCAAAATAGTAATAAAGTAAGGCAATGATAATGGTAATTAGCCATAAGAAATAATGGATTTTAGAGAAGAATTGTTCACCCCATAGAGCAATAGTTGTGTTAAATACATCTAAAAAATCTTGAAGACTACGTGGAGGAATGATGTAATTGAGGAACATTGACCCATATTGCTCTCTTAAATATGAATTATAAATGTAGTATGAAGCAATTGTCAGTATAGAAAGAAGAATAGAAATGATTTTAGGTTTGAGTTTTGTTTGCTTTCTTATTGCTTGGAGCGCTATTAAGCAGAATACAGCTATTAAAGGAATTACAAAGGTTGTTCGATTTAATGCAGCTAGAGTAGAGAAGAAAATACTCAGCTTGAAATATAAGTTTTCATTATTTCTAAGATACTTTACAAAAAAGAATACACCTATTATCGCATTTGATAAAGATGGAATAGAAGGAAGAAACCCACCTTGATAAAATACAAAAACTGGAGAAGTAGCAGCAAATATTAGGACCAAAATTGATCTAAAGAAACTATTTGTTAAAAGCTTCGAAAGCTTGTATAAAAAGAATAAACCCAAGAAGCTATATAATAAAGTATATAGTCTAAATACAATGGGTAATTCTATACCAGTTATTTTCATTATAACAGCAACCAAATAATCATGAATAGGAAAATCTACAGCTGTTATACTACTGTTAGTGGATGCTAACCAATTATATGGGAATTGGTGATTCATGATGAAAGTTTCAGGCTTAAAGAGGCTAAGGTTGTTATTTACAAACCCCTTAGCTATAGCATACCGGTCAGATTGTGCCCAAGCATGCGTGTTTGAAGGAAATTCTGTGATATAGTCTAATTGTAGGAAAACCCCTAAACAAGCAATAATAAAAAAGACAATAGCAGTCTCTTTTTTAGGAGATATAGAATAGTTTA
>Ga0316204_10007650_pt1 | contig 15615 bp, 20 predicted proteins | sample 6monrhotite_MG_2_FD_205661 | JGI IMG/M metagenome (GOLD analysis project Ga0316204, IMG submission 205661) | Microbial mat bacterial communities from mineral coupon in-situ incubated in ocean water Damariscotta River, Maine, United States -... | ecosystem: Environmental > Aquatic > Marine >... | reverse complement strand
GGAGGCGGAGCTCGTCGCGGTACGCGCTGAGAAGGGCCTGCCCTGGTGGCGCCGGTTGTTGGGCACATCGCTGGCGCTGGAGTCGAGCGACAACTGATTGCCGCGGTGCTCTCAAGCAGAACGAAAAAGGGCGGCTATTGAAGCCGCCCTTCCCGGCAAAGACACGGGGTCTCCACAAGTGGTGATCGGAAAGTCGCTGATTATTGGACTATCTGCAACTATCCGCACTCCTTAGTCCGGTAGATAGGTTCCGGCCTACCGGAATTATAGATCCGCCGGGATCCGGATGATTACTTCCTTCTACGCAGAAGAATTCATCCTCCCCCCCACGGAAGAATAGATCTGGTAGGGACAGAAGTATACTTCCTCCTAAAAAGAGGTATCCAAATATAGGCAATTAAATCTATAGAGAAGCAGAGATGTAGTTCGAACTAACATGGATTCTAAGATGCAAAGAATTACATGAAACTTAGATATACTGTGGGGCGGAAGCATTCATCCGCCTACCGGATGGTGGATGCATTCGCGGGTGGGGCTCGCCCTGGCTACCCTGGGTGCAAGCAGCCAACTTTTGGCGGCTAAACCTAGGCAGCATCGGGGTCTCCACAAGTGGTTTTGTTGGCACCGATGCTCGCCTCATCCTGAGGCTCACATGAGCACATCAGAAAAACAAAAAGGCGTCACTGCTCGATGGCCCAATGACCTGGGCCGGTCCTTCACCCCGATCTCCAACTATTTTCTTGAGAACTACCACCGCCTTTCACCACACCCCAGTGCCAAGGGGCTGAGTAGCGCGGAAGCGATGGTTATCGTTCACCTTCTCTCGTACAAGTGGGATGAACGCGCGCCGTACCCTACGTTGGGGAAGATCTCGGCGAGGATGGGAATCTCGAAGCGAGCTGTCAGGGCCCACCTCAAGACCTTGGGTGATCTGAAGACTCCTGATGAGATCTCGTACGTTTACCGTGAGCGGAGCGCTGTTGGGGGGCCGAACCGCTTCCACTTCGATGGTCTCTACTCGGCGTTGAACACGCTCATGGCTGCGGACCTTGAGGCCAAGACGATGGCGGAGATGACTGAGGGCTCTTCCAAGATCTCTCAGATTCAGAGCAAGCCCATTACCGAGGAGAAGTAGTGGAAGCTCCTCTCTGGCTTGACCCCCTATCTACCGTCTCCGTTGTGGCGATCTGCGCGCTTGTTGTCACCTTCGCTATCGCGAAATCCGCTCACCTCCGGGCTCATAAGACCTCTGAGGAAATCTCATTGAGCATCGGACCGTCAGAAGACGACATCGACAAAGACGCGTCGTAGCAAGAAGGCCGGCATCAAGTCATGTGACTTGATGCCGGCCACAGCTATGTTTGCGGCAGTCAGCCTTCTACTTGAAATCTACTACAGCACACCGATGAGCTTGGTATGACCTCACGGCTTGGTAACTGCTCTGACTACACCGGCTCGCTGATTTCAGCGAGCCGATAAATAGCCGACCTAACTGGCGATAGCTCAGGACAGAAGCCTACTATCAGTCGAAACAGGCCCCGATTTAACATAATGCAGATTATCAGAAGATTACTCTCCTCGATCCTCCAGGGGGGCCGATTCAGCGAGTGCAACCGATTGCACTACAGCCCCCAGCACAGCTGGTATGCGCCTGATATGCAGGCTCATGCATACTCTCCTGACAACTGCAGCCGCGGAGAAATCAGCGATGAAGTGGTTTCCCTTGGTGTTGGTCCTCTGTGGAGCGTGCTCCCCTGTCGTGGTTGAGATCCACGTGGATACCCACGGCGAGAGCTGTACCGCGGGAAGTTCGGATATCGTGGGACAGTTGAGCTTGAGTCTCGAGGATTTCATGGAACCGGTCCGCGGGGAACTTGAGAGGTTGATGCCCCCTCGCGAACGAGCAGCGACACTTGCCCGCATCACGACCCGAGCAGAAGAGTGCTGCGCGCGTGCTGGCGGTGACTTCATCGGTTGGGGACCGAACTCTAATTCGTCTCGAGCGCCGCTCTGCCACCTTGATTGAGGACTGAAAAATAGAGAAGCGGCGGCTCTTGAAAGATCAGAAGCCGCCGCTCTCCAACCAGTCGACGGCCGCGCCGACGTCGCCAGCGCCCCCACCATTCAGGGATCCCGGCACGGCGGCATAGGGCATCGGCCACCTGGCTGATCTGGTTGTCGTCGCGGAATCCCATCAGCGGCCCCCATCGGTACTGGATGGCCAGCGGCCGTCATGAGGGACTCGCGGCCGGTCGCAGGAGTCAAGCCACCACCTCAATGAGGTTGAGGAGGAAGGCGCTGCGGTTCTCTTTCGGGACCGGCCGAATGGCATCGCGGAGGCCCTCGGCGGCCCACGCAATCGCGAAGGCGTCCTCTTCGGACAGCATCGATAGGAGAGGGAAGAGCGCATCGTGGATGGCATCCACGCCCCGGCCTCCGTTGTGGGTGGCTTCGGAGGGACTGGCGGGGAGGTGCTGAATTGCCGCTTCCGCCGCGCAGAACGGCTCTACGGTTGGATTGTTGGCATCCGCCGCGTGCTCGTTGCAATATGCTGTATCGGCCTCCATGCCGGAGGTGTTCGCGTCGCTACGAGACTTTTCCACCAAGTCGAGGCTCGTATTGATGCTGTTCTCAGACGTCGGTCCCTCGGGACCGGCGTCTTCTTTTATGAGGCCCGGCGCTGTAGCCGACGGGGCTGTCTGCACGGCCGCGCATGGTCGACGGGGTGGTCTGAATCGTGCGGGATTCATGAAGAACCTCTCTTCTGGGTTGTGTCCCCAAGGGGGGATGAGGACGGGCGATCATGAAGTGATTTCCTCCGAGGAGGTGGTCTTGGAAAAGGTGGCGGCTTCCTCTTTGGCGCGTCGGGCCTCCAGGGCTTCCAAGCCCAGCTCCAGCGCGTAGCGAATCGCCGTCGATCGAGACACGCGCCCGGCGTGCTTGAGAGGCGTCTCCTCGAGGAAGGGGAGCAGGGCGTCAGCGCGATCAGTCAGATCGTTGGGCAGGCGGACCATCACGCCCGCTTTTTTGGTGGAACTCATGGGCTGGCCTCCATTGGTTATGCCGCATGCTATCACAGTGACGCGGTAGTGACGCAGAAGTGATACCAGGGGGATGTAATGAGTTGTCTGCACACCTCTTGGACTCCCGCCCGATCACCCCATCACGGATGTGACTGACGGTGGTCTCAGGGCATGGTGGATCCCCGCAGCCCCTACTTCTGGCCTGAGCGCCCCCATGGAGCCCCCGGCGTCACCCTGGGGGCGCCGGTCAACCGAGCCGCCGAGCTGCGAGGGGTTCGCTGAGAACCTGGTTCACCAGACAGGGATCCCCGACATCAGGGCGCGCTGCAGCGCGTCAGCCTACGGGAGGGGGACGTCGATTATCGTCCGCATCCCACCCTTTGCGCCGGCGCTCAAATTGTCGAAGGTCGCCCCCCACAGCGTCGAGGCCGCGTTGTTGAAGATGAGCTGTGAGTTCGTCCCTTCCAGCGTGCCCCACTGTGTCGGGTTCTTTTCGGCAAGCACCGTGGTCGTGGCGCCGTCTTTGAGGGTCCAGGCCAGCCCCTTGCGAGTGACCCCAGAGAGCACCTGATAGTGGGGCTTCGCATACTGATCTACGCCCACCGTCGCGCCGATGGAGGCAGGCAGGCCAGCGTCAGCGAGGGTCCGCATCTGGCCCTTTGTCACGGTGCTGAGGTTGTCGAAGTCCGACCCCCAGATTGTAGACGCGTTGGTGTTGAAGATGAGCTGTGAGTTCGTCCCTTCCAGCGTGCCCCACTCGGCTGCGGTGCACTGTGAGAGGGTGACGTCGACATTGTCGTTGCCGTGGTGGACCCTCCAGGCCAGCCCGCCCCGGGCACCGGTGGCACCGATGTACAACAATGTCAGATAGTGATTCGTTACTCCTACGCCCATGGCCTCACCTTTGTTGTTGGGCTGACTCGAACAGAGCACCCGTGTAGTCACGCTCAAACCCGGCGACAGCTTCCAGGCGTTGTTCTATCAGCATGGGGAGCATGGCGATCGTTACAAACATTCCAGGCGCAACAGTCGACGCTGGCGGCATGCTGAACAGTCGGTGCTCCACCAGCAGATACCGATCGGCCTCCGCTACCTGTTCGGTGTGTGCCTTCCTCAACAGCTGTGCGTACTGAATCGCCCTCGCGCGGTGTGCTGGCGTCAGGTCCGCGATGGAGCTCGCGACCACATCAGCACCGACGGAGAGCGTGACGACGGAGAAGGAGCAGTCTCTAAGGATGGCGCTGCCCTGCTCCACTACCGCTGCCGCCATGCCGGCGGAGAGCGTTGCAGCCAGCCCCCCGGGGTCCAGCAAGCCAAGAGCGCCAGCGATGGCCACAAACTTCTCGCGCGCCTGGAGGGCCCGCCGCTGTGCATAGCGCCCCTGCATCAACGCCCACCCCGTCAACAGGTATCCGTCCTCCAGGGTTAGATCCGCGCCGGCAGGGCTCGCGACGCCGGGCACCTGGCGGGCCAGATCGACGTAATCAGCTCGCTCGTGCTCCACCCAATAGGACGCCTTCCCATCCAGCGTGCGGAGCGCCAACCGCAGATTGTCCACAATGGATCCTGAGGAGCCTCCGGCAACAACCATCGAGCGCAACATGCCGGGAGTGCTCCCGATATTCCCAGCCCACAGGCCCTCTCGGGCGGCATCAAAGGCCGCCAGAAACCCGGCGAGTTCGCGCCCGTTGTCGCCGAGGGGGTGGTCAGCTACCAGCTCCATCAGCCCCCGGCGAGCGCGCACCACCGCGAGGACGGCGGCCATGGTTTCAGTCATCTCATCAATGCACTCGAGCAAGAACTCGCGCCGGAGGGTGGCGGGGTTCAGGCCGGGATGTTCCAGCAGATGACGCGCCGATCGGACGCTCCCGATCTGCTGGCGTGCATTCAGATGTGCATGAGCCTCGCGGCTGAGGGCAGCTTCGATGTCAGACGGGGAGGAGGGCATGGAACCAACGTAGGAGGATTGTCGGCATGGTGTCGGTGTACCGCTGGACTATTGGCGGGGGTATCCGCTGTCTCGGCGGAGCTTGCGCCGGATCTTTGCCCTGCGATCGTTCGCTCGTTTCCTCTCCCTGCGAAGTACCTGTCTCCCGGCCTCCAGCACGGCAAGCACTCCAGCGACGGGATCCCCGGTGACGTCGAACGGGGGGAGCGGCTTCAGTGACTCGGGCACGGCGATCGCCATCAGGCGCTGCTCACCGTCGGGGCCGTCGGTGATGATGAGGCCGACTTGCACCGACCTGTGGACCAGCTGCAGGTAGGGCTGCTCAGTCTCCAGCCGGTGAACGCGCTGGATCTGCGTCAGCTTGCGGGAGGGCAGGTGTTCACGGAGGCCACGACCGATGGCATCGAGCTGCTCAGCGACGGTCATCAGGAGGAGGCCTGTTCGGCGATGGGCGTCAGCGGGTCGCCGGACCATCCGGAGAGCCACACCTCGAAGCGGCCGGAGTCCTCGCGGTAGCCGAAGCGGGGCCCGGTGGGCTGAGCGTTCAGCGTCCGCAGCCAGCCCCTCACCTTGTCAGTCGACACGGAGCGGGCGCCCCGGATGATGGCCGCGTAGCTGCGCGCGTTCTCCCCGACCAGGCGCGCCCGGCCTTGGAGCTGCGCGCCGTCGCTGTGGAGCAGCACCGCCGAGAGCAGCGCATCCACGGACCGGGCGAACGGGTAGCCGGTGGAGAGGTGGCCTGCGTCGGAGGCGACACCAGCCGCCCCGGTGAGGTCGGGGCTCCAGGAACCCGGCGCCCCCTCGGCGCTGATGATGCGGCGCTCGCCGGTGTGGCGGTCGATCTCCAGGGTCGCCCCCGTGGGGAGGGGGCAGGAGAGCAGCGGGCGCCCCTCGGCGGAAGATGCCTGTGCGCCGCGGGGGACCGGTAACGGGGAGAGCATGGCTTGTTGTCCTGTCGGAAGGGTAACGATCATCGCTTCGGTCAAGGGGGCTTTCGAGTCCATGGAGGTGCTCCTGAGCGCAGTGGTTGCTACACAGGATTCATTGCTATGCGCTCAGGTTCAAGGCGTCCTCACCACTGGCGCTCACCTCCAGCCCGTCAGGCGAGGTCCTCGATGAGCTGGAGCAGCCCATCCCAGCGGAGATTAGCGGGGACGTTTCGGAGCGCGTCACGGAGCCCCTCCAGCGCCCACCCGACCTCAGCGGCTTGGGGCTGAGAGATGTCGGGGAAGGCCACGAGCGCCAAGCGTATGAAGTCCTCCAGCTTGTAGTCATCACCGTAGGGGGGGCGGTTCTTGGGGCGGTTCTCGGGGCGGTTCTCGGGGCGGTTCTCGGGGCCGATCTCGGGGCCGATCTCGCCCTCGGCGCCCTCGGTGGCCGGGAGCGTCAGCGGGAGGGCGACCGCCCCCAGGGCGTTGGCCGCCTCAAAGTGAGCGAGGAGCTCGGCCACGGTCGGCAGGGAGGAAGACAAGGAGCCCTCGGCGAGTCGGGCGGCGCTGGCGGTCATGGCGATTCTCCGGGCCGCACGAGCGGCCCTTCTGCGGTCCGAGAGGAACCCGCTACGGAGAGGGAGCGCGGCCCCCCGTGAGCAGGGAACGTGACCGGGCGCTGCTCAGCACCTGGAGCCGGCCGACAAGAGGCCAGCGACACAGGAGAGCGACGAGAGCGGGAGAGGTTCATTGTTGAACCTTATACCACATCAATATTTCGTCAGGTACATCAAATGAACATTCAGGTACAATGCGAGACGTCAACGCGCCTGGAGAACGGCACCCACCTGTCCAGACACCCCCCTGGACACCCCCACGGACACCCGTCTGCAGACCCCCGCGAACACCCCATCAGCGCCCTCGGTGGTAGGCTTCTCGCCATGGCGGACACCCCCCACGAACACCCCCCCCAGCGCCTGACGCTGGAGCAGGCTGCGACCTTGGCGGAGCGGTCCCGGTCGACCCTCCGGCGATGGCTTCGTGATGGGCGCCTGACGCGCCACGAAGCCAAGGGCCCGAACCACGGAGGGAGCCCGGCCGTGCTCATCGACCGAGCGGAGCTTGTAGCTCACCTCCTGACCTCTGGAGCGACTCCGCGCCCCTCGACAGACGAGGATCCCCCGGGTGCGCAGACCCCTGTGCAGACCCCCGGCGGATCTGGTGTGCAGATACCCCCCGTGGATACCCGTGGTGCTCCCGCAGACACCACCCTCGGAGAGGCGGCCCCCGTCGCCCTCGAGCTCGCGCGGCTGCGCGGCCGCCTGGCGCTGGCGGAGCAGGCCGGCGAGCTGCGCGAGGTCCGGGCTCGGTTGGAAGCGGCGCTCAGCGAGGTGGGCGCCCTGGAGCGTCAGCTCTCCGCCGCCGGCGCCGCCGCTGAGGATCTGCGCCGAGAACGGGACGACTGGAGGGACCGACATGACGCACGAGAGGCGGAGATCTCCGCACTGCGTCAGCTCCAGGGGCTGCCGTGGTGGCGCCGCTTGTTGGCCGCGCCCTCGGCGGCGAGTGCCCCCGAGGATGAGCCGTAGGGGCACCGACCTGAGCTTATAGCACTGGGCTGGTCGACAGCCCGCGGCCGTAGGTGGACTGCGACCGGCTGAGGCGGCGGGCGATCTCCCGCCCGGCGTCGTGGGTGACGATGCCGCCCCGCGCGTCGACGTTGACGGTGGGGCCGCCTCCGCCCATGGCCTCGCCGAAGCTGGTACCAGCGGCAGCCAGCCGGTCGCCCTGGCCGACGAAGGCGCGGTCGGCTCCCATGCCGATCGCCGAGAGCGCGCCACCGGGGATGGAGGGGGAGAGGACGCCGCGCGCACCATCCAGGGCGCCGTTCATCCGGTCGGTCAGGCTGGGACGGGCGGAGGCGGAACCTGAGGCCGTGCGCGTGGTCGAGAAGCCGAACTCGACGTTGCGGCTGTCCCGCCGCTCCTGGCGGCGCTCCTGGCGCTCCTCCTGCTTGGTCTTGTCGACGGCGAAGAGGCTTTGAAAGAACGACTTCATGCGCTCCCACGCCTTGTCAAAGAGGATCGTGAGCACTCCGTCGAGAGCCTCGAAGACGCTGCCCGCGAGCTGGAAGGGCATCTTGGCGATCGCGATGGCGAGGTCGATCGCGAACTCGGGCAACACCTGCAGGAGGATGGCGGGCAGTGCCTGGAGCCCGGTGAGGATCTTCTGCGCCTGCTCCTCCAACGCCATCTTGACGCCGTCAGCCGCGCTGATGCCGTTCTCGGGGTCAGCCATGCCGCCGATCGTGCCGAGAGCTCCGAGGAAGCCAACCGCGCCGGGGGCAACGATGCCAGCCGCCCCCATGAGGTCGCCTTGCGCGAGATCGCCCACGACTCCCTTCGCAGCCGCCTTCCGAGCATTCTCCTGGAACTCGTCCAGCGCTGCGGCGACGTCCACGAAAGCGGCGTCGAACTCCTTCCCTGAGGCGGCGACCCTGTCGGCGGTGACCTTCAGCGAGTGCGTGAGTCCGTCGTAGTGGGCGTCCGCGTCCTTCTGGGCTTTGACGCGGGCGGCGGTCTCCTCCATCACCGCCTCAGCGGCCTTCCTGCCCTGCTCCGCGAGCGCCTTGAACCCGTCGGTCAGCGTCCCCTTGCCGATGTCCTCCTCGAGCGCTTGGAGGGTGAGCGCGAGATCGGTGATGCCGTCCGCGCCCAGGTCGGCGGCGATCTCCAGCGCGAGCGCGGCCTCCTCGAAGGCCGTGGCCTCCGCGTCGATCATCTTCTGCGTGTTGTCGCCGCTGCTCTTGGGCCCCTTGCCTTCGGTGATCGTCGGGGTCTCGCCGTCGGTGCCGTAGTCCCAGGTGCTGACACCGCCGCCGGAACCCGAGCCGCCGCCGTCATCGCCGCGCAGCGCGTCCGCGATGTCCCGCACGATCCCCGCGAACTGCTTCATCCCGGGGATCTTGGCGAGCAGGAGTTCGAGCTTCTCCAGCGCGCTGGCGAGGCCGTCGGTAAAGCTGCCCCAGGCGTCCACGGCGGCGTCCTTGAAGGACTCGACCTCCTCGCGGAAAGCGAACTGCTTCCAGGCGAGGGCCGCGAGCTGCTCGCCCAACTCCAGCAGCCAGCCCGCCCACTCCTGGGCCGCCTCGGATGCCTTCAGGAAGGGGGCGGCGATGCCGCTGCTGCCCCCGATGTTGTCAGCCTTCCGGCGAGCCTCCGCCAGCATGCCGATCAGCTCGCGACCGGTGGTGATCAGCTCGATCATGTCGGCGATCGCCTGTCGGATCTCCGGGCTGTACTCAGTGGCGATCGTCGTCGCGATGCCCTGGAGGGCGGTCTTGAGGTCGGTGACCGAGACTTGCCACTCGTTGGCGGCGGTGAGCACCTCGCCGTTGAGCACGACCCCCAGCTCGGCGGCGCGGGCGGTGGCGTCGTCGATGGACTTCGAGCCCTCCTGCAGGACGCTGAAGAGGTCGGTGCCGCGCTCGCTCAGCAGCTTCGAGGCGATGCCAGCGCGCTCGGCGTGGTCGCTCATCCCCGCGAGGCTGTCCACCACCGCCCGGAAGGCGGCGTCCACGCTGGTGAAGTTCTTGATGTCCTGGTCATCGAAGCCCAGGCGGTCGAACAACGCCTGAGCCTCCTTGCTGCCCTCCTTGGCCTCGTCGAGCTTCGTGGTGAAGGCCCGCAGCACCCCGCTCATCTCGTCCAGGCCGAGGCCGGCGTCTCCGCTGGCCTTGCCCAGGCCCAAGAGGGTCTCGTTGGTGAAGTCGAGGTTGCGCGCCATGTCGGCGATGCCGTTGACGAAGTCGGCCGACTGCTGGTTGAGCGCGCCGATGGCCACGACCGCGGCGAGGATCTCCAGCGCGGCGGTCTTGGCAAAGCCAGCGAGGGAGGCGAGGCCCTTCGCACCCCGGCGGGAGGACGCGGCGGCCTGCTCCTGCGCCGCGTCCAGGCGCTTCATCTCGGCCTTCACCTGCCGGAGCTGCGCCTCGGTGACTCCGAGGGTGCGGGCCTCGTCCTTGAAGGCCTCCTCGGCGGCGGCGGCTTCCCACGCGAGCTTGCGCTGACGCTCCGCGAGCTCCTTCGACTGGGCGGCGGCCTTCTCGGCGGCGTCCTCGGCCTTCTTCGTCGCCTGGGTCACGCCGTCGAGCGCCGTCGCTGCCTTCTTGCTGGACAGGCCGAGCTTGTCCAGCGCGGCCTCAGCAGCGTCGCCGGCGATCTGGTAGACGAGACGGACGGGAGTCATATCAGGGCCCCTTGTGAGTCTCTCCGACGTAACCACAATCAGCGATACGTCAGCAGCTAACCACCTGAATTAGACAAGTTTTTATGAGTAACGACGACCCGTGACAACCGTCTGAACTACACTTCCTCGAAGTCGTCGCCGGCCATGAGCGCAGCGGCGAGAGCGTCAGCGTCAGCCGCGCTCAACGGATCGGCCCCTTCCCCCCACTGAGCCCGGCTTCCTGCGCTCCAGGTGTTCAGGTAGGCGGCGCCCCCGGGCAGCTCGCGGAGGTCGTCTACCAGGTGCTCACTGTTGATGTCCGCCGGCGCCGCCCCGCCGAGGGCCTTCATCGCCCCGGCGATGGACTCCGGCCACGGCGCCATGCTGGGGGAGTGCGGCGCCGTCCTGCCGTCCAGCGCGTCAGCGGCCAGATCCGCCAGCGCGGCGAGCTGCCCGGCGAGCTGGTAAAAGCCCCCCTCCGCGAGCTGCGCGGCGAGCTGGTGAGCGGCGGAGAGGTTCGAGCGGGGATCGGCAGACATCAGGAAGGGCTCCAGGGTGAGCGCCAGCACCACGAGGCGCCCGGCGCGGAGGTTGGAGGGTAGCAGCACCGGCGCTGCCCCCTCGGCGGCTCTCAGGCCGCCCGGCTGGCCTTTTCGCGCTGGTAGCGGCGCCGGTTCTCCGCCTTGACCACCTGCTCAGCAGCCGCGCGGTAGTTGGCCAGCGGCCGGGCTGCTTGGGCGCGGAGGGCCCGCTCTACCACCACCGCGGGAGCCGCGAGCCCCCGGCGGCTGTGGCCGCCCTTCGACAGCCACGCCTTCAGGGAGAGCTTGCCCTTGGAGCAGTTGCAGGAGAGGCACAGCATGACGAGGTTCCCGTCAGCGTTGGAGCCGCCGAGGGACACGGCCCGGAGATGGTCCAGGGAGAGGCGGAGCCGGCGGCTCATGGCGGAGCGGCCGCACGCCTCACAGGTCATCCCGGCCCGGAGGTAGAGGGCCACCCGGCGGACGCGGGGCATCTCGCCGTTCCAGTGGCTGCCGTTGCTCGCGGGATGGTTCGTGTTGCTCATGCACTACATTTAATGTGGGGCCACATTAGAAGCAAGGCAATGACTTGATTTAATATGACCCCTGATTAAGTATGTACCCATGAACAACAACCACTGGACCCCCCGCACCGCTGGACGCCCCGCCGAGGGCGTTCTCTCCCCCTACGAGCGCCCCGACTGGACGCTGAAGGTCCGGGCCCCGGCGCGCGTCGGTAGTCGCCTCCAGGCCGCTGCTGAGGCCGCTGGCTACCCGAGTCTCGCCGCGTGGGCCGTCGCCCGGCTCCAGGCCGCCGCAGATGCCGACCTCCAAGCCGCCGCCGAGGACACCGCCTCGGCGTAGCACTCGCCGGGGGGGACCGGCCAGCTCAGCGCCACCGCGGGCGAGTTGGGGAAGCTCACCGACAACGGCTGCGACAACGACTGCGACGACGGCCTATCGGTCGGGGAAGGGCAGGACTCCCGGGGGCGGTGCGTCCGCAGGCCCATCGGCGCCGGCGCGCTCCAACTCCAACCAGCGATCGACGGCAACCGCACCCTCGGCGACGGCTGTGAGCAGTCGCCCCACGGCGCTCAGGTTCGAGCTGTCCAGGCTCACCAGCGCGGAGAGCGGCACGTCCCCGTGCTGATTCCAGACGGCGAACGCGACGCCTACGAGGGCGCGCTGAGAGTTCCGATCCCACCCGGATTCAAGCCATTCGACGGCCGCGCCGACGTCGCCAGCCCCCCACCACTCGGGGACACCGGCGCGTCGGCACAGGGCATCGGCGACTTCTCGGATCTGTGAATCGTCTCTAAACATGCTGGTAGCCTACCATATCGTCCCATTGGAGAGGGCAGCAGACCGCAACAAACCGCAACCGGAAAGCGAACTCCAGCGGGCTCCAGCGGGCTCCAGCGACGGCGCCGGGGTCGGTACAGGTAGCGCCCCAGAATAGGCCCCCAACGTGCGGAGAGCTGCCAGGGCCGCGCTTCGGGGGTTGGTGCGGGGTCTTGAGTGGTAGCGCGCGCTCGCCGGGGGCTGTGGGCGACTCAGGCGGCTTTCCAGGCGCGGTCAGTTGCGGCGGCCACGGTGCGAACGGTTTCGGGTTGACGGCGACGATCACGGAAGAGGGCGCTCCAGCCGCCCCGCTCCTTGACTTCGGCGAGGGCGGCGTCGGGGTCGGTGACGCGGGCGGCGAGCCACACCCGCAATTCGGGCCAGCCCGCAGCTGAGGGCACGGTGCGGATCCGCTCGACCATGGCGGCGATCTCGTCGTGCTTGCCGTCCACGAAGTCGCGGGCGTCGAGGGGCTCGTCGATCACGAAGAGGGCACCAGGCGGCGGGCGCTCCAGCCAGGGCGAGAGCTCGAGGTCGGGGGGCGCGCTGGCGGCGTCCTCGTCCATCATGTCCAGGTACTTCTGTGTGTTCCCGGACTTGCTGCCGTTGCGAAGCGGTGTGAGCGGATCCCGCCGCCCTCGGAGATAGGCTGCCCTCTCGTGGTCGGATGTCGCCAGCCAGCGGGCCAAGGCCAACATCCGAGCAGCCCCGAACTCGGATCGCCGTGAGCGGTAGTGACCCAGGATGGCCCGCGAGAGGCTCATGCCCAGCTTCTTCTCACCGGGACCGAAGGCGCTGTCAGGACCGAGGTAGGCCACGAAGAAGGCGCGCTCACCCGCACTCAACGACTGCCAAGTCACCCCGCTACCCAGGCGCACCGGCGACGGCTCCTCTTCAACAGCTCCGAGGCGGGGGCCGGAGGACTCGAACAGCGGAGCCTGATTCCCGACGGAAGCGTCGGGGGCCGAAGGTTCCGACGAACGTACCTCATCTCCTCTAAGAATCAGCTCGGGTCTAAGGTCGGCAGGGAGGACAGTAGGAGGTTCTTGAGGGTTAGTACCTTGGAAGGTTGCGTCAGACCCTGCGTCAGACCTTGCGTCAGCATAGACATGCGGGCGCCCATTTATCCCTCTACCACCAGCATTATTAGCAATCGCAACCTGCATCAGACCCTGCGTCAGACCCTGCGACCGTTTCTCAGGGCACGGGTCGACCATGAGCACCTTCATCGGCCGACAAGTTTTGGAGTCGCCTCGGTCCACAACAACAAGGAGCTCAGCGGCCTCCAGGCGCTTCAAGAGCCGCCGAACGAAGGAGTCAGAACTCTTGCCTACCTCGCGAGCCAACCAGCGGCCCGAGCAGTCGAACGGGCGCCACCGTGCGTCATCGGCTCGATCATAGAGCACATACAGCGCGGCAAGGTCATCGCTGCTGTGCGCCACCTTGCGCGCCCTTTTGGGAATGGAGACGTAGGGCTCGCTGGTAGGGGGTACCTGTTGCGTCGGACACGACGAATCGTTACCTTTGCGTTGGGTCATCGGTGTTCTCATTGCTGTTGGTGATCCGCCCGGGAACGAAGTCCCGGAAGGCCCTCGGAGCGCGCCAACGCTCCGGGGGTTTCTCTTTGCCCATCTGTGATTTGTCTGCTGTCAGACTATGGGACAGCCGGCCAACGCGTCGTCTGAAATTGACATATTCGGACAGCACGTCATTTCGAGGGCGGCCAACACCAGGCGCCCCGCTCAACGTCGATGACCTCCAGGTCGGCGCCGGCCCCGACTGAGGATCCGCCCGAAGTTCTCAGCGAGCGGATCCTGTATCAACAGGAAGACCGACGATCGGCCCGCCGCGATCCTCGGCGCCCTGGAGTTGTGATGCGGCGCCACTACGACGAAGCCGAACGGCCGACGATCGGGGGCCGGGGCGGTTCTGCGGGGGCTCGTCAAACTGACAGGGCGAGTTCCAATGTCCGCGGGGGCTCGCTTCATTGAGAAGCAGTGGTAGAAATGACGAGCGCCGCTGGCTGTAACCAGCGGCGCCCAGATGACGACCGACCGCTAAGACGACATCGCCACCCTTCGTGTGGAGAGTATCCAAGCAGTCGAGTCGCCGTCAACCGGAGCGACGATGACGACCGCTATCGTGACCCTCTCTCAGTTCGGCCAGCTGCCTACCGCACACGTCTACGCGCCTGAATGGGGCGAGCTGACGGGCGCTGCAGCTCGTGTCTACGGCGTGCTCGTGGCCCATGCGAACTCACGTACCCGCTCGTGGATTCTCAGGGTGCCGCTCGTCGCCCGTCTCGCAGGGGTCGCGGTTCGTACGGTCTACCGCGCCCTGGACCAGTTGGAGCAGCTGGGCTTTGTCGAGCGCCGGCGCCGTCATGGGGCCGATGGGCGCCAGCTGGCGACGAGCTACCGGATCTGTCTGCCTCGTTCGCTCAGGGCCGGCTCCAGCGCCGGCTCCAGCGCCGGCGCCCCTGACGGTGATGTCAGGGGGGGGGTGACACGTAGGTCAGCCCTATACAGAGATCCCCTTACAGAGCAGATCAACAACCCCCCAACCCCCCGCAAGCGGGGGGCCGCCGATGAAGAGAGCAGGGAGCAGAATACATCGGTACTCGTGACGGCTTCAGCAGCTTCAGCGGCTCCACAGCCCCAAGAGGGCAGCCCCATGGCCCAGGAGGTCGCCCCGGTGCCGGCGGTGGCCCTGAGCCCGGCTCAGGCGGCTCCAGCGTCCGAGGCAGCCCCGGCGCCGGCTCGTGATCCCTCAGTGGAACTCTCGGCGCTCGTGGCCCTGGTACACGACGAGCTGGAGCAGCTCGCCGGCGCTCGTGGCCTTCACGTCTACCGACAAGCGGCTCAGGGCTATCCGCCGCTACTTGCCCTGCTTGCCCGTGCCGCACGAGCGCATGGGCTCTCTGGTCGACTGCGGACCTTGCGAGGTATCGCCCGCCAGCTGGAGCAGACGCGCCAGGCCGTCGACGAGCGTCAGGCCGTCGACGAGCGTCAGGCCGGCACCGATGGGCCGGCGCCGATGACTGCCCTGGACTCGTGGGATGCGCTGACTGCTGACGAGCGCCAGGCCGTCGACGATGGGATGCAGGCTCGTGGCTACATGGCCCCGGAGCAGCTGGAGCACTACGCGACGGCTCAGGGTTGGGCGCTGTATCGACGGCGCATGGCCGCGGTGCTCAGGGACTACAGGAACGACAGCCCACTTGATTGACGCCTGTCTGAACAGCTGTGCAGACACCCGGTGAACAGCCCCCCAGATCCGATAGTGAGCACCCGGTGACCACCCCCGACGTGGCGATGTTGGAGGTGATGGAACTCCGCGGCGCGCTCGCGCTGGCTGAGAAGGACGTGGAGCTCCGCGCCGAACTGGCCGGCGCCGGTCACCAGGTCGCGGCGCTGGAGGTGCGGCTCGCTGTCATGGCTGCGCAGCTCGAGGACACCCGCACGGAGCGTGACGACTGGCGCGAGCGCCACGATGCCAGGGAGGCGGAGCTCGTCGCGGTACGCGCTGAGAAGGGCCTGCCCTGGTGGCGCCGGTTGTTGGGCACATCGCTGGCGCTGGAGTCGAGCGACAACTGATTGCCGCGGTGCTCTCAAGCAGAACGAAAA